>MDTG01157600.1_pt1 | contig 17574 bp, 37 predicted proteins | sample 811421 | NCBI WGS metagenome assembly MDTG01 (sample SAMN05326645, study PRJNA326480) | marine metagenome | isolation source: seawater | place: Pacific Ocean: South East | collected 2011
GATAAAATCTCTTCCTCCATAGTCACCCCGTACTTCTTCTTACCTACATCAGACCGAGCCTTAATCTTCTTGCATACATTATCTTCTATTACGCTCATAATATCACCAAAACCTCTTGGGCACTCTTCGTGCCGTTAGTCCATCAAGATTCCAATTGAGTGTTTCATACACTGACTTCAGTTTCTTATGTACCCATTTGTTTACTACAGTGCCCCAATCAATACTGTAACCTTCTAACTCACTTTCGTTATCGTAGGCTATGACATTACAGTACGGTTGCCCTTCGGGTACATCATCAATGAATACCCACTTCACGCTATCACGCTTACCAAAGTCTGTACCATTGTATTGATTAGAATATCTTGCCGCCTTAGCAGCATTAGGAACTACCTTGTCATACTCATCTAAGTCCTTCGATAGAGAACCGTAAGACGACACATCAGATATTGATATGCCACCCTTGTAAGCATGTTTGATGTCAGGTCTAATCTCTTCGTAAACCTCATCCTCATCCTTACCATTAGAAATCAAAGTGAATACTTTGCCGAGTATTTCTTTTGTAATCGGTGGCGCACTTGACGCTTTGATTGAGAAGCCTGTAACCTTCATGTCACCTGCATCTTCAGGCGGGTATGACTTGATACCAAAGTTACGATTCTTCACATCAGCAGTAAACCAATACGGGAAGAATGCTTCTAACTCTACATCAAGATATTTCAGGTTCATTTCATTCTGAGCAATCTCTGTTAGTTTGCCAGCCACTTCTTCAGCCTCATCAAATGGAACCTGTATGTAACACGAATCAGTGTGTCCTGCAAGACCACGGTAACCCATCTCTTCACTCTTGTCTACCAGCATAGAGATAGACTTACGACCAAGATAGGTAATGGACTGAGCAATCTCATAACTACTCCACTGCCCTCTGACCTTCTTACTTCCCACCATGCCGTAAATCGCATTCACGCTGACCTTAACGGCCATCTGTAGCATGTTGTAACCCAACTTCTCATCAGCATCAGTAGCCTCTTTCATCAGACCCTTGTAGTGCTTACGCAACTTCAACAACTCTTTGACTACAGATGGAAGAATACCTTCTATGTCTTGTCGCCAATGGAATGTGCCACCGCTACCTTTGATGAAATTACCATCATCGTCAACCTTTGGTGGTATATTGAGTGTGAGTACATTTGGCCCCGGCTTATCAGTCAGCGTAGTGTGACATAGGTTAGCAGAGATAATGATGTTTGGATATAGGGATGCGAAATCTACCAGCGCAACATTCACATGTCTACCCGCTACAGGAGGCATGACCCATGCGGCTTGTAATTCAGGTCGCTCTTCTATCCATGATGTAGGTGCCTTCAATTCAGTGTGCCTACCAATCAACCCTCTGAAGTATCGTGATACATTATGTGTGCTACCAAACTGTACACCACACACTTGTTGCATTGCAAGGTGGTATGATGTACAATTCAACTTGTCATCAATGTCACGCAGTAATGTAGTATCAACTAAACAGTAATCTACGAAGTCATCATAGTAATCAGACCAACCGTTGAATACAGTCATGCCTTCTATCTCATCAGTAAGTTTGTGTCCTAAGTCTAATGCTTCAGCAAACCATGCAAGTTTCCTTTGTTGTGCTTTTCCTTTACCGGACTTCTGCCACACACCCTCAAAGCCACTACCTTCAGTCCACTGTGCCGCAGTATCGAATACCAGCCTACCCTTGATAGGTTGGGCCGTAGTCTTGTAACCCTCACCGTTCTTCTTAGGAGGAAGGAATGTACCAATAGGTGACATGTCATCTCTAAGTGGGCCGAGCCTATCATACAGTTTAGGCAGGTCAGCCCATGCCCCTGCGTGGGCAATCAGCATGTCAGGGTCACGCTCTCTTAGGTAATCTAAGAATCCCTCAAGCATCATAAGTTCGTCAGGGAATGTGCGTAGTTCATATCCATCATAGCGGTCTATCCATTCTGTCTTTGTAACATTGTCACGGATAGACTCTTGACTCCAAGCGAACACTACAGGACTGTCAGCATCAGAGTCAGCCACGGCTATCACAGTGATAAGACCGTCACCATCTGTCTGCCACTCCATATCATAGTACCACTTACGAGGCTTGAACTCCGGTAACTTATCGGGATAGTTAGTGAGTAGGATTTGGTCAAGGTAGTTTAGGTCAGCCTCACATGTCCACTTACCAACCATGTCTTTGATTTCCCATAGTTGGTTAGGATGATTGACTTCTACCTTCCATACCTTACCACCATTCAGTGAATAAGATATTTCATCCTTATTTATTCTGACATTCATTCTTTCAAGGCGATTGAGTACATAGGTAGGCGCACCCTGTTTCAACCAACAGAAAGGATATACGAAGTCATCATCCTCATGCGTGATGTAACGCTCATGCAATACCCCATCAGTCCCACGAGTACGCTCATAAATTATAGGCGGCTCGTAAGGGTCATTAGAGATATAATCAATAATCATTCTAATCACTCCACATCTGATTGCTCTGCTTTTGGTAGTCCGTAGTAGCCTTCTTCTTTCACAGGTAAGTCCATGTATATTGCGAAACAGGTTTCACTACAGAATCCTAATTCTCCTATTGGAGTCATCATTAGATAGTTCGCTTTCTCATCACAGTTTCTACAACTATGGTTACTTTCCATCTTGTGATATAAGTCCATCAAGCATCACTCTCGTTTATTATTAGGAGTAAAGTATTATCTTGCTCAAAGATAACCGGCTCTCCATCTCCCATGTGTAGCCTCGCATCTCCTTCATCGAGATACTGTAGACACTTAGGCAACCAATCACCAAAGTATGTTTCAACTGTAGCGTTAGGGCCGTCAGCATCAGTAACAGGTAGTGTAGTGAACAGGCGACCTGTAGCAGCCTTGCCAGCCACTATACCCAAGTCATTCTCCCCACAGTGTATTCGTAGTTTGAATTGCGAATCAGCCGCAACCAGCCCCTTCATACCTGCTAATGAAATCAAATCCTTTGTTTCCACATTAGCGTGAACATTCAATGTAGCACCGGAAAAGTCAGACCAACCTACAGACGAACATGCCTCAAGCATCTTACGGATAACCACAGTTTTACTTGCTGATAAAATATCATCAGTGCTTGGTATCTGCAACTTGTTACCACCTGCTTCAATGTGAAGAGGCTTCACAGGGGTAGTCTGTCTGAGAGTTACCTCATCTTGTTTACTCGCTTTCAAGAAGGCTATGGCCTTCTCAAGCATAGCGATGTGAATGAAACCCTCATCGAGTACACTTACACCTGTAATGTGCTTACGCAAGTAGTAGTGTGCAAATCCTACCTCTACTGTAATACGGTTGCCAGCGCAACTCATACGCACATCAGTTACACCCTTCCCAAAGGAGGAAAGGAATGCAAGTAATTCTTTTCTGTCTACATTAATTTTACACATAGTATCACCTTATTCAAGATAGGGAAGTGGCGGGAAGGAAACGAATCTCCCCGTTTGCGTACCGAAGCGTTTCACCACTTATTACTGCTCAAAACCTACCTCATGGAAGTGAGTATCACAAACTCCCATCATATAGTTCAGGCAAACCGAACCATTGGTAGTCACCATCAGGCTTCGTTACAAAGACCGTCTTAGTTTGGTCTTGTAACGCAGGGTTTGTCTTACACTTATGGAAGCGAGCCTTATATTCAGTCTTTACTAACTCACCCTCATCATCATATTCTTCTTCAGTTTCCATCCAAATAATAGTCGGTAGGTAGTTGTTAGTTTTCTTTTCCCATTCCGGTTGCCAAGATGTTTCAGCATCTTTGCTGAATGAGAAGTTAGTATTGCGTAGGTGAGTTTCCCAAAAGACTCTCACACCTGCTCTCACAAGATTGCGAGATAGTGCTGTCAATTGGTGGAAACGAGTGTTACGAATAGCCCAATCGGACTGTCGCTCAACACGCTTTGCATCACCAGCACCACGGTTGTCAGCCGCTTCAATACCATCCTTAGCCAATCCTAAGTCAATGATTCTCATGTTGTTAGTACATACCTCCAACCATGAATCAAGTCCACTCACAAGCACACCCCAAACAGGCGCACCTTCGTTAGTGACCCTGTGTAGAATGAACTTCATAATGTCCATCACACGCTGATGAGTGCCCGGATAGTCGTAGGCAGTACGGTCTTGAATACCCATCTGCCACGGACTCCAACACTTGATGTTAGGGTTGTCACCCAATGCTGACTTGAGCATTGTAACACCCATGTCAAAATCCAGCGCATGTAATTCTGCATCTTCCGGTTTAGACTTATCACTTTCAAAAGCATGTTTTACGATACCCGATTTACAAGTACCATCATGCCCTGCAATTCCTATGAATTGGTGAGTCATCTTCTTTTCCTCACCCATCTTGTTTTCTTCAGCACGAAGATGAGCGTATAGGTCGTTACCACCCTTAACCTTTTGAGGCTTAGGTGATGCCTGTACTTTCTTCTCTTCTGCTTGCGCTACCACTGTTTCTCCAAATCCTGCCATCTTAATCTCTCCTTACTTCATTCTTTAGGTTAATATCATCATCTATAATTTCACCCACTATCTCATTGACTACATCATCAATAATGTGTGTCGCACTTATCTCATTCATCAACTCATCTATTGCGTTACGAAGATGCTTGTTGAGTATTTTGAATCCATTTACCGCATCTTTGGGTGACCTCTTGATACATACTTTGATTGTGTTATCTATGATGTTTGATAAATCATCAACATTACCATAGTCGTACACAAAGTCTAACTCATTCTTGTAACCGAATTGTTCTGCGTAATCATTCATTCTTTCACCTCTAATTTATTTTTACAACTCGGACAATAAACTAACCCATCAATGTTATACCACTCCACAGATTCTTCATCGTAAACTTCTTTTTCCGTTCCAATTGTCATATCACAATCAACACAATCAACTAAACTTTCAAGGTATTCCTCTTCTAATACACCCGGAGGATTCATTGCGCCACAGGTAGGACAGGAAATGACTGTCATACCACGAAATAAGTCATCACCCTCCTTGTAACTGTGACCGCAGCAGGTCAATCTATAATCAGTCATTCTTCTCACCTTTCTTCTTTTGACAAGTATCACAAAGTATCTTGTAAATGTCATCAATTACAGCCCTACAATTAGGACAGACACCCTTTGCTTCAAAGAATCCGAAGTCAGTCAAACTGACCAACCCCTGTATCTCCGCCTGTTTCTCTTCGGCGGCATCTTCGTGGGTGACCATAGATACCATAGACAGTCATCTTAGGTGATGTAAGGCCATCCCTTGTAGCCATACCAATACGGCCAAAGACAAAGACTGTGGACTTCTCAGCGTATGGGAATGACTCTTCACCCCAATGCGCTCTGAATGGGCTACAGGTCTTACCTACTGCACCCGGAATCCAACAAGTGACATCACCTGCTATTGGGCTGTTGAGTACCATTAGGTAATTCTCGCCCTCTGAATCATACTCGCTATCACGAGCCTCAGTGTTCAATGAAGATACGATTGCCCTTGTGATAACAAGTGGCCCGAATTGCCTCTTCTCTCCACCTGATGTATAGAATTGCTTGCGCTCTTCGTATGCTTCTTCAAGTGAATCAATGCTCACATACAAGTCGTGGAACTCTGAGTTAGTCCAATACTTAGCAGGTTGTAGAAGTGGTCGTAGGTTTTCACTAACGAACTCATCAGTGTATTCAACTTCAAAGTTAGAGTAGATACCAAGCACATCTTTGAATGCTTCACTTGCATTATCTCTTGGTGGTACAACCTGTATCTTACATGGCCTACCAATGTCAAGGTTGTGATAGATATGCTCTTGTGTTAGGTCTACTCTCCACATACTGATTGAACCATTCTTCACGAAGTCCTGTTCCTCTCCACCTAAGAAGTAGGTGTAACGACCCATCTTCGTACTTGGTGCAGGTTGATTGTCATAGGTAGTCAGACATACCCAATCATTACCGGACTTGATACCGAATGGTGGGTTAGAATCTGCTGATTCATCAAGCACAGTCATTCCTTCTTTGTGATGTAGTGCCCACTTACCATCCTTCTTCTCAAACACACCAAGCCTACCGCTTGACACTGCCTCGTTAGGGTCATCCTTGTACAACTTGAGATTAGCACGAACTATGTTAGCGAGCCTGTCGCTCTTCTTGTCGTGCATACCCAAGAAGCATCCAACCCATGTCTGTAGTTTGCTGTTAGAACCACTGCTTTGTTTGCGTGTTTCTAAGATAAATTGCTCGGCCCAATCTACAAGTAAATCATCATCCTCTTGGGATGGGTCATCACAAGCATAGTTATCCTTGATGTCACCTAAGAACTCAGTTATTGCATCAGCAAGTTTCTTGTTAGTTCTCTCAGCATATTTGTCAAGACGGTCAGTGACCCCTTGAGGAAGGTTAGCAGTGCTGTTACTATCTGCAACAGCACCAAACCCGTTTGCCTCGCCATATTCTTCATCGTATTCATCCTCTTTGTCCCATGTGTTACTCATGCTTTCATCTCCTTTTTCAATTGGGCTACTAATACTTCTACGAAGGAATCATCACTCCCCGCCCATTCGTAGACATATTTCATCATGTCACCCCATACTGCCATAATAGCAAATGTAGTGTCAGGGTCATTGTCAAAGTGCTTTCTAATTGCACGATGGAAGTTATTCATAAACGATAACTTATCCCCCGATGAATGTAATAAATCTAACAAGTTGTTTCTCAAATCATTCCACTCGTTAGATATGGTCATCTCCCACCAATCATCATCTTCTTGTTTCATGGTGAATTGTTTAATTGAATCTGCTGTCTTTGGAATACGCTCAAGTGAATTAACTGCTGCTCGCAAATCTCCACCGTGGAACTCCACTACATCACCGTAGAATGGTTCCCACTCTACAGGTACACCACATGACTCTGTGAGCCTTGTAAGGTGGGAAGCACCCTGCTTGCCTGATACCCTCTTGAAAGTGTATGTGGTACATCTGCTCTTGATGGCAGGGCGTATCTTGTCACCATAATTAGCGGTAAGAACGAAGAGTACCTTGTCAGCATACTTCTCCATAATACCACGCATGGCATCTTGCGCTTGATTTGTAAGACCATCAGCCTCATCAAACACAACTACCTTACGCTTTGTACCTATACCACTTAGTCGAGAGAAGTTCTTCACTTCCTCTCTAATGTGTCCAATACCCCTGTCATCACTTGCATTAGTCCACATGACATTCATTTCATTGTAGGCACTACCAAGCAGGGTGCGAGCAATTGCATTGGCGGCACTTGTTTTACCTGTGCCGGGTTCACCTATGAATAGTAGAGCCGCAGGGTATTCACCTGTTCTCTCCCATTCAAGAGCATCTTCTACGAATCTGTCATTGCCTACCACTTGGGTAACTCTAACAGGTCGTAGAACCTCATTCCAATTAACTGCCATATTCCTCAACCCCTATCTCTTTTTCAGTTTATATACTCTGACTTCAAATTGTCATATTTTTCATCGTGCTGCTCTACCCAAGACATGAATCTCTTCCAATTCCTGTGCTTATTCCTTGGGATTTTGGGTATAGGATTATCAAGCACCCACTTCAACATGTGATACTTGACCCTATCAGTAGGTGACATCAAGAACTCAAACGCATCTAACACCTTCATCCACCTTCCCAATCTCTCTACGCACTGTATTCTCCGAGTTTTCATCACACTTAAACCGTGGGAATTAGCCCACACTTCGATACACTTCTTCTGCTCTTCTGTAGTATTAGGTTTGAGTGTAATGAACTTCCTTACCTTCAACCCATAGGCGAAGGGCGTTTTGTCTACGGCTACCCTAAATGACAAGTGATTAACTGCCAGCCCCAACCCAATATACTCAGTCGGATTCACCATCATCACCCACTATTGCATAGTAATCTGTTATGTCATCTATGTCATCTATACCCATATCATTCTCTATGTCTACAAAACACAAATGCCAACCATCAGTAGGCGACCATGTATGATTTAATTTTACCACTAAACAATCCTCTATGTTGTGAAAGGCAAGTCTTGCTTTAACATTCAATCCCTTTCTCTTCAATGCAACTTCTAAATCAAATGGTAACTTCTCCATTATGATTGTCGCTGCATCCACAACTTCACCGCCATCACTAAAGCCGATAACAAACTCATACCCTCCTTTTCCTATATTCCTCACACTAAGTAACTGTCCGTATAGTGTATTAGTACCATTAGTCAATAAATAATAATTATTTTCATCAGTAATTAAAAAACCACCTTTCGCATATGATTGAAGCAACACCTGTGACTCATGCCATTCATGTGTGATAGGTTCCTTGTAATTAGAAAATGATAATTCAATATCCTCATTGTGCCACATACCTGTACCCAATGGGTTCTCCCATACCCAACACTCTTCATCTCCATTTAACAGGGGCATGTACTTCGCATTGAGTGTACCATTTCTATTCCTTGCCACCCCTTCACATACATGAATCATCTTTGAACAGTCTGTAATGAACCACCACTTAGAAGGAGTCACTGTGTTATCCCATGTTTGTAATTTAACATTAGATGATTTAACTATCTTAGCAGGTGATATTTTGTAAAAAATTACATTCATGTATTCTTCAAAGGTATATTTGCCGTATTCTAACTGACTGTGTTTCTTTAACCACTTGAGCATTCTATTCCTTATTGAACTCCATCTGTAGTCTAACGCCCATCTCCATATTAACTCTGCTTCCTTTACACCTAAAGAATGACAGAACGGTAAAATCCAATTCTCATTGTTGTAAGCGTTTTGTATTACACTAACAGCCTCTTTCAAAGTGATGATAGTCGTCTGCTCATCAGACTCCCATGTAAGTATCTCACACAGTGGCCTACCTCCGGCCACATCATCAATATCATTAACAAATACACCTAACTCCTTAGCGAAGTTTATCTTCAGCATGTGATTAGATATTGACAGCCTACGATGTGAATTGAGAAAGTCCCAAATAATACGACACTCTTTTTCTGAAATATCTTTCAGGAGTAATTTATTTGGCATTAAAGATATTAACTCCGTCACTCTTGCGAGCGTAACCATAGTATCACTCTTCTTCATCTAATGGTGAATGGATAACAGACAAGCCCCATAGCCACGGTGGTACACGCTCTCCGTTTCGCTCTTGACCTAACACTGTAATGTTATCTCCATACCCCTCATCAAATAGACCAGCATCAGCGAAGTCCTTGAGTTGCGCTCTTGTCAAAGCAATGTACTGTCCATCTCTTGAACCCCATTGCATAAACAATTCATCTCCTGCTAACAGGTGGAAATCATCGGGGTCTACAGAGTTCACCTTACTACAGTTACTACACTTCAGCATGTATCTCCATAGGTCAATAGGTACAGTTTCATTTGTATCAGTTTGTGCATCCACTGTTTCTACATATTCAGCAGTGGCACCTTCTAAGTCACAGTTAGCAAGTGGGTAACTACATTCGCACACCCATGCCCTTGCTATCTCCTGTCGTCTTTCAAACTCCATGTGTGCTTGAGCCTGTGGGTTTAATGGTGGAGTAACTACCTGTACATCATCAGGTTCCTCCACTGTATAACCACACTCTTTCAAGAGAATGGTCAGCCTTTCATAGTGCTGCTCAGATACAGGGTGATTCATCCTGTAAACTAATGCGTAAGTCTTGTCATCAGTCTTTCTGAAAGTAACACCGCTATCATCAGGTGACCATATACTATCTACAGTCATACTTGCAAAGTGTTCTTCTCCCCACTTAATCAAATCTTCACTCGGTTGCCAATCCATTGTCCTCACCTGTTACCTCGCATATCGCAAACTCCCCACAGCAGAGGGCTATGTAAAGATAACGACCATCATCCATTTGTAGAATCTTATTGCCAACTGAAGGGTCAGCACCACATACCGGACAATCAAAATCAAACTCAGAAGCGTAGTGTTCACTTACGAACTTTCTTTCTTCATCCTCAATTAAAATCGTATCATTGATGAACTCATCATCAAAATCTTTCATCGTTATAGATTGATACTTATGGTAGTTATCATCACTCATGCTGGCCCCTCCGCATACTTCTTGACCATCTGCTTATTCCATTCCTCTCGGCCCGGTAAAATGTGGTCGCACCCATAAGAACAACTTACTGCTTGACCTTCTTCGGGCCAAGCATCTCCACAAAACATACACACCCATTCAAAGTTTACTTTGACGGCTCTTGGGTTTCCCTCATAGTCCAAATTATTTTTAACCATCCAATCCATTTCTTCTTGAGTCATGTTCAATGAAGTATGGTCGTCAGGAATGTTTCTTTCCTCATAACAATCTATTCTATCTTCAATCTTTTCGCTCATGCCGTCCCTCCAGACTGAGGCCATTGACCATCTTTTAATGCTATAATCTCCACAATCAGGACAACCTGAAATACAAACATTACCTGCCTGTTTTATAGCCATGTAGTCATTCTTTAAGTCCATACAAGTTTTGCATTCGTATTCACTCACACTGTCACCTCCACGCTTTCTTCTCCGCAGCCCGGACAGCAGTTAGGCTTTAACGCTGACCATGCTGATGTCTCTTCGTGTTTCCATAATCTGCCTTCCCAATCACCTGCAACAAATGAATCAACACGACAATCAACAATATTACACTTCATCATAATCATGCCATCACCTCCACGCCTTGTAGTTTCTTTTTCACTTCATCAATTTTGTTTTGAATAAACTGTTTGTATTTCATTATACCTTCTTCAGTTATGCGGCTTTCTAAGTCCTTAATCCGTTGCCGTAATTGGTATCTTTTTATCGCTGCCTTTTTCCTTGCCTTTCCTTCAGGGGTGGAATGGTATCTTTTGTTCGCTTTCGCTTTCTTCTCTTTCATTTCTCTTATTGCTGCATTGTAACCATCTTCGTATTTACTCACACTGTCACCTCCACGCTTTCTTCAAACTCATGCCCGCAATCGTGACAAAAATCCTCACCCTTCAACCAAAACCGCTTACAATTTTCGCACCCTGTTATTTCAAGTGTCACACCGTCACCTCCACGCCTTGCCACCAATCGGGGGCAGGTGTTCCCTTCTCCCACTTAGCGAACTGCTTGGAATGGTAGTATGCTCGGTATGCTTTGACCGCATCCTCATCTTTGTATTCATCAGGCATGGCCTGAGCGAATGGTGTGAGCCTTCCGTGGTGCGGTTTAATACGCACATCCATCATACACATTTTGTTTATTGGTTCTTCACAAGCATGAGTTTTACCAAAACGACATTTGTATTGAATATACAGTTCTGTGGCATGGGCGGCAAGCCATTGATAATTACCCATAGAATCACCAGCCCAACGGGTGCATGGGTGATTTTTGTAACCCCCCAAATATGGCCGTCCGGCCTTCGTCAATGGCATCTGCTCATCAGTGGCACCATGCCTACGCAGGGCTGATGCCATCATCTGTGCCGCTTCTACACACATCTTAGGCACATGCTTGTCACAGTGCATTCGTGCCGCTATCTCAGGGTTTTCATCTAATACGAATATGTTCATACACCCACCCCCGATGCACTTGCACATGATGGACAGAGAAACTTGATTGCGTAAACTTTCATGCTTCTTTCATCAACATCTAATACAATTGTTAGTGCTTCTTTGCCACCTCTTGCTGTCTTGGAACCGCAGGTTGAGCATGTATCTACCTTACCAATGTAGCAGTTTTCAGTGAATCCTTGCAACTGTCCGCCCATCCATTCTTCTATTTTTTTCACTGTATTGTCTACTTCCTTACTCATGCTGTCACCTCAGTATAAAATATATCAGCCATGAACGGAACAGGCAAGCCTCTTTTACCTGAACAGGAAGTGCATATTTTGATAGTCTTACCACCTGCTACTCTCGCCCAATGCCAACGGCAATTACGATTAGAAAAGTTTTCTCTACTAAGTTTTACACCACAGTCATTACATGGCTCTCCTATATATCCCCGCTTCATTTTTTTCCATTTGTGTTCTTTCATCCAAATACCTCCTTGTGTCCACACTTGTCACATACAAGTGTACCCTTGTAAAGTGGTTTACGATACGCACCTGACTTATTTTGATAGACCCCTAACTTGAGTTCTCCTTTTTTACAAGCCGGACACTTCATGTTCACTCACCTACATCAAGTAACTCTTCTAACAACATAGGATAGTCGTAACTATTCAACGCCAACTCAAACGCCTTACCCTTCTTACGAGCAAAGGTTCCAAACAATGCTGACTCCATACGCTTCTGACTCTTCTCACCGTTAGCCAACTTAGTGAACTGATGGTCAATGGCCTCAGTCAGTGCATTGTATGCAGCCCATGCTGTGCCAGCCATAGACCCAACTTTGTTGGTAGTGTTATTCAAATTACTTTTAACAGTATTCAAAAGGTTCTGTGAGCGTGTTGTCAAGTTACCCTCTTTGTTATGTGTAAGGTCAAGTGCATCAATGAAGTACATCTCCATCTGATGCTCAGTTAGGTTAATGTCAAGCAGTGATGCTGCTTGCTCGCCCCACTCATAGAAGTCCTTGTTAATCATACCAAGTGCCTCTCTTGCCTCATCAACTCTGCCATGTAACTTGCCTGTGTGTCTGATGTTGTAGCCACCACTGCGCTTGCTTAGTGCAAGAGTTAGTGTGTTGTTACATACTACACGAACAGGTGTTAAGAATATCTTGACTGAACCTGAACCATCGTGTGAGTTTACAATCAGTATGTATTGGTCAACTACATCAGCATTGTCAATGACAATACTCTCAGGTAACTTAGCCAATACCCATACCTTCTCTCCGTTACCTAACGCACCACACACCTCAATCTTGGCTTCAAGTGTATTGGTTAGGTCGTCAAGGAAGGAGAACGCTTCAACATTCTGAAACGGTTTCCATACTCTACCTACTGCTGTACTTCTTGTGAGTGGTATATACTCACCATCTTCGTCTACTCTGAATACACCATATGTATCAGGTATCACATCATACAAGTCATCGCTGCCTTTGTATTCAAGTGGTAACTTAGTTACCTCCCAATCTAAGTGTGCTGCTGCCAACGCTTCTGTCGCTGTCATCAGACCCTCAGACTGTTGGCCCAAGTGATGCCAAGGTGTATCTCCTGTCCATGCTGTCATCCATTTTCCATTCTTCGTTTGTGCTATATTGTGTCCCATATTTATTCCTCCTTTGGTTCGTAATTCTTGAGTGTCCCTAACAAAGCCTCACTTGGCTCTCCCCAAGGTAAGTCTATTCCTTCTGCTCGATGAAGTCTGCACATAGCCAAGTCGTATGCTTCTTGTATGTCCATGCCTTTCAGTGCAAAGTGAATAAAAGCCTTGTTTCGTATGCCCCAACTGACCGGCTTTATTGATTTTCTTTCTTCCATTTTTATTCCTCCTTTTGTGCTTCGTATTCATCCCATAGGGCGAAGTATATTTCCTTGTAATTATACATCATCCATTCTGCAAATCTCATTATGTTATCACTTGCCATCTTTCATTCCTCCAATTTGTATTTCTTTTCTATGTATTCACATAGGTCACTGTATAAGAATTGTAATTCATCCTCCGTCATGTCATTTCTTACTTCGTACTCATGTTGTTCAATTTCCATGTAAGTCCACACTTGTAAGATATGGTGTAACAACTCTTTCATTTCTTTTTTCATCTTTCTCATCTCCATTCTCTTTCTTGGTTTATATACTCTTCAATTATTTTCTTGTATTTCATTTCCCGCCTATTCAATCGTGATACCCATTCCTCTGCTTGAGAGGGGCGAGCCTCACTCATTACTTTGTAAATCTCTTTGTGTGTCATACCCAACATCTTGAGTAACATATACACTATACCGCCTGTCCTGTCCCGGCCATGTACACAGTGTACGAGTACATCTTTATCTTCCTCTAACAAGTCAGTAACTAAGTTTAGTGCGTGGCACCAAATAGCAGCATCATTAGAATGCGCTCTGAAGTAATAGTGGTGCCGTTCATTCTTGTCAGAATGATGCCATGTAGGTTGCCACCTACACAATGTAACCACTGTATGATGTGGTTTCATGGTATCACGGAAGTCATCTATACCACACATGGTGATAGAACCTTTAGGGAACTCAATTGCTGTGTTCATAATCCCAACCTCCTATCAATCCACTCTCTTACAAAGTTCCATTCCTTTTCAGTATAGTCATCGTAATGCGATGCCTTGTAACCATCAAAGGTATTATGACTACCTTCATACACCTTCCATATTCCTTCGTACACAACATACTCTACCAACGCTCTCAATCTTTTTGTCATTTTCATTGTTCCTCATCCTCCACTTGGTCATTGCCGTTTGGTCTGAACTCAAGCCAAGGGTCATACAAAGTCTGAGCCTTTACATCAACCTCTTCTTCCTTCTCCATACCACATGCGTAACACTTGGCTTTGATAGTATAACTATCTGATACATCACTTGGGATAATGTGTTCCACCACCCACTGATGAACCACACATGGGTCAGCGAAATTAGTTTCACGCCAAGCCTTCAGCCTGTCCATCCTTTGCTGTAGTGCAAGCATCTCCTGTTTTATTTCATCCTCAATTTCTTTATCTCTCACTCTTCTTCACCTGTGTATGCTTTGTAACATTCTTTTGAACAGATGTGTATATCATCATCATCTATCTCTTCTCTAAAGTCACCCTCATCTTCCATCTCTGCCGTACACCAATCACATTCATACAAATCGTGGTGACCTTCTTCATTTACTCTGTGGTGGTCGTCTATATACCAAGAGTAGTCACTGCTTCTTTCTTCACCGCATTTATAACAGCGAGCCTCAACATTCACATGAATAAATCCATCACTGTCACTCGGTCTATACGGCACAGTAAACTGCCACTCATGTTCACATTCTTTCTTCATTGTAAGTCCTCCATTTGCATGTACCTATCAACTAATTCAGTTAAGGAAACTAACTTGGTTCTTCCATCTTGTCGAATTATTATATTCAAACTGTTAGGTAAATCCCAATCTAATTTTATCTCTCGCTTGTTAGTTTTGATAGACCAACCACTCATTAATTTCCATTCATCAAATCCCATCTTAGTTCACCCTGTATATGTAGAAGGTCTTGTCACCAACCTTGACTTCATGCTCTTCGTGGTCGTATAGAGCAAGGAAATGTCCTCGCCCATCAGCACCAATGGCTGCATCAACAAAGTCTTGAATTGCGGTGCCATCAAAACCTGTTGCTTTAATGAGAGATGCGATTGCATCATTGTTTGATTCACACTTACCATTGGCGGCCAATGCTTCAAACACACTAATGTCTATCCCTGTTTCACCTGCAAGGAATGATGGTGTGAAAGCCCAAAGGCTATCAACAATGTATTCGTATGCTAAGTCGTTTGCATCTACATCAGTGCATACGATGTGGCCTGTTTCATCTCTCCATTCTTCAGGGGAAGAGTCACCATAGTCACAGAAGTCGCCCCACTCGTAGTCTAACAATTCACCACCGACCTTACAGTTTCTTCTTATGTCATGTACTCCCATGTGTTGTGCAAGAGCATAGCCTCTTGCGAACTCGCCTGTTAATTCATCTTCAATTGTTTTCCATATTTGTTTCATTCTTTCTCACTCCTTTTCCAATACCCCATTTCAAACCCTTCAATTTGTGGATGATTGTCTAATCCACATCTACAACATCTTGGGTTATCTGCATTCGGGCCATGCGTGTAAAACACATCGTGCCCACAATACCAACATTCTTTCATTTTTCTTCACTCTCCGTTAAGTCTAACTGTGGACATTCACCACTAACAATACCACCATGCTTCTCAAGTAATGCTTGTATTACTTTAGCGGGAACATAACCGTACACTGTATCAGTGTAATCTTCTCCTTCTGCATACTTTTTGATTAGGTCGTCAGGCTCACTTGGGTAGCCTAACTCGCAAGCCTTGTATGCTCTCGCCTTGGCCCTCGGTACTGAGTAGTGTGCCGATGATGCTTGTATGGATATTCTAAATCCATCAACACAAACTACAGGTTTTCTTACGCACCACTCATCTTCAGTTCCTTCTTGCTTTACTTTCATTTCTTCACTCCCTTGAACTTATTCTTCCTTGCGATTTGGCAGCACACTCTAATCTTCTGTGTGGATTCAAGATTCCAAAACGCATCATCTTCCCATCCAAACTTAGCCTCGATGTACCTACACAACTGATGCCTGTTCATCTTCTGAAAGTCATCGTCAATCTCTATACCCAAGATAGGGCCATCCTCATGTGTCAAGAACCTGTCAAGGAATACATACACCCTGCCCATCAGTCCGATTAGTTTTCTGATTATCCACTGTATCATCTTAATCACTCATACCTCTTTTCCCAATCTGCAAAGAACTTATTCACTAACGCAATGATTCGTGGTAGTAACTCACGCTCTAAGGTATCTTGTAAAGCATCTTCATCCCAATGAAAATGGTTTTCATCTTGATTTTCGTCTGTTAGTGGTACACGAATCTTCTCTTGACACCACCAACTACTGCCACTCTTATTCTTGTGCAATTCAATCACATAATTTGTCCATTCAATACTCATCTTAATCGCTCCACATTTAAGTACACAGGATTGTACTGAAGCGTAACTTCAATCTCCTTCTCACAATGCTGACATTCAATAGTGCCCTCAAAGGATAACAATAGTCCGTCACAATCTATATCCATATCCAAAGCATCCACCAAATCGTAACTATCAATTGCTTCCAAGTTACATCTTGGGCATCCCACATTTATGTCATCTAATGTCACTCCTCCTCACCCCATACCTTCTGCATGATTGTAGGTCTTGCGCCTTTCAATACTGCTCGCTTGTACTTGCTCTTCTGTCTATACATCTTCGCTTTCTTCTTCTGTCTATTCATTTACTCATCTCCTTATATCTCTCAATTAATTCCATCAATGTCATATTCTTTCTCAACCCAAACAATTCAAACACATCTCCGATTTCCCATTCAGTATAGTGTGGCCCTAACAAAGAATTACTTTCATCCCTACTATACCAACCTATAGCAAACAAATCACGATGTGGATGACCTAAGCCGCCCGATTGGTCGCAAATCAATTCGCCCCAACCATTACCATACACGAAGCGAAGCCAACCATCTCTTCCATCTCTCTTTACTATCAGCATACAGTCATCAAAGTTAGTCGCTATCTTTGTAATCTCATCCTCAGACTTACCTACTACCCATTCATTCCACCAATCATATTCTTCGGGCTTACCGAATGCTACTTCATTACTGTAGGAATCGGAATACATGACCTTGCGTATCTCAAACCCTGCCTTTGTTAGTAACTTCAGTATTATTCTCGTTTCTAATTCTGCATCATATCCTATCTCCATGTTTTCACTTCCTTGCTTTCTCTAAACCCTATCTCTATTTCAGTTTATATACTCTTCAATTAATTTTATCGAATCGTTTTCGCAGGTACTCCACCCGTTGATACATGATGTCC
>MDTG01284776.1_pt1 | contig 17574 bp, 14 predicted proteins | sample 811421 | NCBI WGS metagenome assembly MDTG01 (sample SAMN05326645, study PRJNA326480) | marine metagenome | isolation source: seawater | place: Pacific Ocean: South East | collected 2011
ATGATGGGCAAATCAAAGAACATGATTTGTTTGGAATGTCTATGGCCGAAGACATAGCGAACAGTTTTCTAAATGATTTCGCTAGAACAAAACAGGGTAACGATACGATATTTTCCTGTTGGGCTCGCTATCAAGAAGCGGTAGCACAAGGTAATGATGCGGTAAATGGCACAATTGGCGCATTATTGGAAAATGATGGTAGTTTGGCAATAAATCAAACAGTTGATGAATTCGTACGCAATTCGCCACCGATAGAAATTGCTGCTTATGCTCCTTTGAAAGGCTTACCAGAATTTCTTGATCTTGCAGTTACTCTTACCTTAGGGGATGCTCGTGAGGAATTAGAAAGTATAGGTGTATGCCATACAGCAACAGCGTCCCCAGGAGGATCTGGAGCATTATACTTAGCTGCAGCCAATTATGCTGACAGAGGTAGTAAGGTTCTGTTGAGAAATAGGCATTGGGGTCCATATGATGGATTTTTGTCAGGATGTGGCCTTGGAATTGCTACATATCCTCTATTGAATGAATCATCCGGAATTGACCTTGAATCACTAAAATCAAGTCTTGATGAACTTGCAAAATCACAAACCAAGGTTATGTCATGGCTTAATGATCCTGCTCACAATCCTACCGGACTTTCACTTACTAGTCAAGAGAGAATGTCTGTTTTACATGCCTTTTCAAACGCAGCAATGGCTAATGAAGAGGTAGGTTTTACTTTGTTAATCGATGCTGCTTACCACATGTACGCAAAGGAGCCACATGGTTGGGCGGAAACAATCACCGATGCTCTACATGATGGGTTGGAATGGCCAGCAAATCTATTGATTACTTTTGCAATCTCTATTTCTAAATCTCATACTGTCTATGGCTTAAGGGCCGGAGCGTTGGTAACAATACATCCTGACCAATCAGTGGTTGATAGAATCACGACTGTAATGGGAGTTACTGGACGGCAAACCTGGTCTGCAAGTTCTAGATTAGCACAGTATTCAGTCGCTAAGATTCATTCTAACAGTGAATCTGGTGCTGCATGGTCAGATGAGAAAAACCGTTTAACACAACTTCTGAAAGAACGTAGAGAATTATTTATTGAGTCTTGTAAAAAATTTAACGTTCCGATTAATCCTACTCACGATGGATTTTTTGCATGGCTTGAAAATGAGGATCCACATTTGATTGTGGAATCTTGTGCTTCAGACCAAGTTTACCTGGTGCCGCTTAATGGTGGAGTTAGAATTGGCCTTTGTGCGATCCCCTTAGGTCAAATTGAAAGGGTAGCAAAATCACTGAGTAAAGCATTAGGCGAGTGATTTTGTATGGCTCGTAATCCAAGAGAAAATTTGATTTTTGGTGGATTTATTTGTATTGCTTTTGGAGCTTTTTTTACTGTTGCTGAAGTGTATACACTTGCATCAACAGTTGGAGTACTTGGAATAGCGCTTTTTGTTATTGGAATGAGTCTTAAAAGCAATATTGGGCTTTCAAAAGAAGCAGTTAGAAACTGGCGTCCTGCAGAGGGCAAACTTCCCGATGCTGGCAGGGTGATGTATAGAGTAGATGTTACAATTGATGAACCGATTGAGTCAACAATTGTTTGCGGCCCATGCGGGGAAATTACTTTTCATAAAGGGCCTAAACCAGATAGTTTTACCTGTCCAGAATGTAATATTGAATTGTGGAATGCCGAAGAAGAATAGAATCGCCATCTCTTGATAATAATCAACATAGATTTCATAGGAGAATCATTCCTCGAATGTTCATGGTGGCCGAGAATCTTGTCAATACTGAGCGCAGAATGCTCAAGGCAATGTTGGTAGATTCTGGCAAAAATTGGACTTTAGATGAAATTCTAGATAGTTGTAATTGGCAAGACCAAGCAGTTGCAGTTGGAGCAGGACAAGGTCTTGCTAACAAGGGGTATGCAGAGGTAAATGAGGTTGTAAGTACCGAAGTTAGACTCGCTTCCCAAGGGGAATCTGCAATGAATGAGGGGCTACTCGAGGCGAGGTTATGGCAATGGTTCAAATCTACTGATGAAGCAACAATGGCCAATATGCAGCAATCATTTGAGAAACATGAAGCAGGACCAGGAATTGGCTTGCTAAAAAAATTAGGCATCACGATGGAAACAGGAAAATTCACCTGTGCAGATGAAGCAATGGTAGAAGAAACAATTTCAGCACGTCAGAAGTTTCTTTCAGACCTTCCAAGCAAGGTAAGTGACTTAGATCAACAATTACTTGAACAATTCAAAAGTCGACGTAATTTTATTGAATTGGTTGACAGTACTTCCAGAACTTGGACTTTGACTAAGTCAGGTTCACAAGTTAAGGTAGGTGATTTAGTTGAAACCACTATGGTTAACGAAATTACTCCAGAGTTATTGCAAAGTGATGAATGGAGAGATGTAGATTTTAGATCATTCGATGTAACACTTGAATCTGCAACACCTAGGACTGGACGTAGTCATCCAATGCAATCATTGATTGAAAGAATTCGTCATATATTTCTTGAAATGGGATTTTCTGAATTAGTTGAAGATTATGTTCAAACTGCAGGTTGGAATATGGATGCATTATTTATTCCTCAAGACCACCCTGCTAGGGAAATGCAGGATACCTTTTATCTTGACAATCCAAAATCGATGCCATTGCCAGACGATATAATGGAGACATGGTCAGATATTCATCGCACTGGAGGTGAAACAGGTTCAACCGGATGGGGCGGTGAGTTCTCTAAAGAAACCTCACAAAAGGGGTTGCTAAGAACTCATACAACGGTAAATACGATTCAATATCTCGCTGCTAATCCCGAGAAAGCTTGCCGCATGTTTACTGTGGATCGAGTGTTTAGAAAAGAGGCGATTGATCGAACTCACCTACCTGAATTTCATCAGATTGAAGGAATAATTATGGAAGAAGGCGCTAATTTACAAATGCTGGTTACAACACTCAAAACCTTCTATGAAAAGATGGGATATCCAGAAGTTAGGGTTAGACCAGCCTATTTCCCATATACTGAACCAAGTTTGGAAATTGAAGTAAAGTGGCGAGGTAAATGGCTTGAGTTAGGCGGTGCAGGAATTTTCCGTCCTGAAGTCACTGAACCTTTGGGCATCAAATATCCGGTATTAGCTTGGGGCATGGGTCTTGAGCGTTTGGCAATGTTAGTTTTGGGTCTTGATGATATTAGGCAATTGTATATTTCAGATTTGGAATGGTTAAGAAATCAACCTTTGATTTGAGACGAATTGCGGATTAATTGAATAATCACCAACTGTAGGGAATATTATGGGGCTAACTGACACTATGGATTTGGGTGTTTTCACACGCTCCGAAACATGGAAGGCATTTGCTATTGCAGCAATCATGTTTGTTGCAATCTCATTTGCGGCATTATCTATGTTTGACAGCATGGATGAAATTTTCCAGTCAGATGCAGACCCTGAACCTATTCCAAACATAGTTTTTGAATCATTAAATCGAACAGGAGTGGAATCTGAAATTGTGAATGAAACAGGCTGGTTTAACACGAATGATCTGCGTGGTTCTATCGTAATTTTTGATATGATGGCTCATGATTGTAGTAATTGTCATGCAGTGCAATATCATTTGGAAGATAAAATGAGTGAATGGGAAAATTTAGCAAATCAGTCAAATAAATCATTGCATATTATCGCCTATGGTAGTTGGTATGCTGAAGATTTGGATTATCTAAATGAATCTGATAGCAAGTATACAGTTCCACTTTATCCTACTGGGATGGGTTATGAAAAAGCGGCAATACTTGAAGATGGAGATATAGCAGACCCAGTTCGATTATTCACTACCGCTGGTACAGGACAAATTCCTGTTGTAATGGTTATTGATGAAGAGGGTTACATCATTGAGCGACAAGCTACTGGTTCACCAACAGATAAGTGGAATTCATTTGATTCTGTTGTCGAATTAGCAATTACCACTCCAGTAAATGCAACTGAGGATTTGCGTATTGCTTGGGAAGAACCTTCGACGTCTTATCTTGCAGTATTTGCTTTGGGAATGATTCTATCGATCTTAGTCTATTTCTCACCATGTGCTTTCCCAGTCTTACCTGGTTTCATCTCATACTATTTGTCACTGGGAGCGCGTGAAGACGAATTGATTGCAGATGGTAAGTTGAAGAGTAAAATGCCAAGTCCGATTGTCATTGGTTCTTTATCTGGTTTTGGAATGTGGACATTTTTCTTGTTCATTGGAATCATTGCAATTGTCATGGGTGAAGCATTTCAAAAATCTGGTCTTGTTCATTATATCGCGGTATTTATTGCAATATTATTGATTATTCTTGGTTCAATGATGTTACTTGGAATTACCTCACATGTTATGGGATTTGTCCAGAAATTCGTTGATAAATATAGTACTACTGAAGATGACGAAGTATTCACTCCACGTCGAAATATGTACCTCTACGGGATTGGTTATGCTGCTGCTTCAATCGATTGCACAGCAGCAGCAGTCTTACCATTTGTGCTATATTTGGGGACTTTGGGAGGTGGCGCAATTACTCTTGGTATTGGGGGGTTAATGCTTGGTCTACTAATCCTAATGGTTACCGTTACAGTATTGGTTGGCTTGGGCCGTCAAGTAATGATTAATTTCCTTAGAAGAGCAACTGGCATGATTAAGATGGTCGGGTCATGGATGATGATTATGGCAGGAATAAGTTTGACATTATATCTTACCAACAGAGAGGCTGTAAGTGCGGTCTTTGGTTAATCAAAGTGATTCAAAACTCGCAACAGACTCATCACTGTGGCATTCATCTAGTAATGGTAATATCCAAAATTTCCATGCCAGTAATCCAACAATTATTCCAGTCAATGCATCCCAAACAAAATGCTGTTTAGTAGTCATAACAGAAATAGTCAACATTATCCAAGCAAACCATAGTACTCTAATATACCACTTGGTATTTTCATTTTTGTACCATCTACTAACTACTAAGACTGCAAGTAGGCTCTGTACTATGTGAAGTGAAGGCCAAGCATTCCATTCTGTGTCAACAGCATGTAGGTGATCATACCAGGGTTGCCAAACGCCAAGTTCAGATTCAAAGACGCTTTTACGAATATCTACCTCAACTGGTAGTATTACGAAAATAACAAAAACCATCCAAGTTAGCATCAATAAGGTTTGGTGAAAAATGATATTTTCACGCTGAGTTTTTTCATTTTTCATGCCTAGTAATGCTGCCATTGGGTAGTAAAAGTACAGAGTAGAGTAAGGGACAATCATCCATGGAATGACAGGAATCCAACTATCTAATCCAGTAGCAGGATCAAAAGCTTGCCAATCACGCCAGTAAGAAAACTGATTTGTCAGTAAATAACCTAAGCCAGCTCCAAAAATTATTGCTGAAATCAAAGCAATTGGGAGACGGTATCCAAAAAAAGAGGTCTTATTTTGCCAATGGCTACTCCATATTCGCCATGGCTTAGAGCCCCACTTGAGAGACATGATTATGCCAAATTAGGATGATTAATTAACAATCTGCCGATTTACAGAGTTATTCCACAATGAGGGCATGCATTCCAACCTACCATTACAGGTTTTGAACAACTTTTACATAAGTACTCATTATTTTTTCCAACATCTCCTCCAGATCCATCAACCGCTTTTTGAGCAGTTTGTTGTCGAAGGAATTCTTGCATAACTTCTGGAGTCAGTGCATCATTTTGGGCAGCCATTTCCATCATTTTTACTTGCAAGTCATTCTGTTTATCCATACGTTGATTTTGATGTTCTTGGGTCTGCGCAATCCGTTCGCGCTTTTTTGCTTGTACTTGTTCGAACAACGCCATGGCTTGTTCGGTTTTGTGCGAGGATTCTTTCATTCTAAGGTTTAATTGACCTTCATCACGCTTTAATTCAGCTTCCCATTGTGCTTCTTGCTTACGTAGTTCTTTCAACTCGCTCTGTAATTCTACGGACACTTTTCCTGCTGCTTCAGCCTTGGCGATATTTACTTCGCACTCTATTCTTCGAAGTGTGGCGGCTTCTCTGATGGCAATTCTTTCCATCAAGGCTTCAGCATGTGCACCTTCGGTATTGGTTGCAGCTGCAAGTTGTGATTGTAACTCAGATATCTTTTCATTATCAGTTTGATTTGAGGTAACAAATGCCTTTAGCATAGTAAATCCTAATGTAGATAGTGTTGATCTTAGTTCAACTTCTGCGCGCATTTCAAACTTTTCTTGGAAAGCAGAACTTCGTAACATAGAATCATTTTCACATTCCGCTAATGAAGGGTTAATCACTCGCATCATCAGTTCATTATGTAATACTTCAGCAAGCCTTTTTCTATCTAGCATTGGAGCACTATTAGCAAACATATTGATTAATTTAGGGATGTCTTCAGTACGTAATTGAACTCGAATATTGGCAAAACCTGTTACTACGCCGCCATTTGGGAGGTTTCCGGAAAACGGTATTGAAATATCTGCAGGTCCAGTCATAGCAAATAACAATCTTCGATCCTTTGCAGTAATTCCCATCATGTCACCAATGAATCTGTTAAACCCACCAGCAACATTGCCGATAACTTTCTCTGTTAGAATATCGCCAATTCTTCCATCAACAATAAACACACATGCTTCATTTGGTTTGAGCACAACTTCTTGTGCTTTCCATGTATTCAAATTATTTGCATCGATTAGCTTTGCTAAAATGTTCGGATTATCTCTCCATCTAAATCTATTACTCATTTTCACACCTACTTTGTTTTCTGCCTAAGGCCACCTAGAATTTTATTTCTTGAATTGAAAAATCCTTGGCAACTTGTTACCATTTGCTGACATTGTTGAATCAAATTCAAAACTTCTTCTTCGCCTTTACTGGTATTGAATGCATGCTCCGCACTATTTGCAATATTGATTGCTTTGGTTACCATTTCGATTACATCGTGGTCGTGTTTGATTAAACTCTTCAAATCTGAAACTTTTACTGACCGTGAACCCGAGAAAAATGCATGATTCATTCCAGAAACAGACTTGTCTACATCTTCAATCAGAGAATCAATTTCATTATTTGCTAATTTAGCAATTCTAGCAATTTCCATTTTGTCTCTCTTGAACGCAATGTCTTGTATGTTAGAAAGATGGTTACGGGCTCTTGTTCCTGCGCGTTTAATTTCGTCACGAATTAACTTATCTGCCTCTCTTCGCTTACCCTTTGTATATCCTTCATAACTTGATAGCACAAATTGTATTCCTCTTATGTAAGGTAATACTTCAATAGGTACGGCAGGCATCTCACTCATGTATACTTTGTACACGCTCGTTATTATTGCTTGTGTTATTTGGCGTACATATTTCATCCCAATTCAAAATTCTATCTGAAATAATTGATGCCTCTTCAAGATCATGTGAAACATGTATTGCTGCCACTCTTTTTGCTTTCAGTATTTCTTTGACATCATTTGTTAATTTTCTTCGAGAATCTAAATCAAGAGATGAGAATGGTTCATCCAATAACAATAACATGGGTTCCGCTAACAATGCTCTTGCTAATACTACTCTTTGCGCTTCTCCTCCTGATAAAGTGGTAACTTTCCGTTCAGCATAACCTGATAAATTAACTAATTCTAGAGAACTTTCAATGGTCGCTATTTTCTCTTGCTTTGATAACTTTTTATTTACTCCAAGGAGAATATTTTTTCCAACATTCAAATGAGGATAAAGGACGGGTTTTTGGAAAATAAATCCAATATTGCCAGTATTTTTTTCATTGAATATAATCTCATTATCATGTATGCTTTCAAGACCAGAAATCATGCGCAATAGAGTGGTTTTTCCACATCCACTAGGCCCAAATATTGATACAATTTCCCCCTTTGAAATTGATAATTTTAAGTTGGAAAAGATAGTCTTATGTCCAAATACCTTTTTCCCAATTTCAATCTTCACAATAACTTCATCATTCATCAAAAACCACTTCCTTCCTCACTATGGCGAAATCTTTCAGCAATCAAAAACAGGATAAATGTCAGTACCATTAGGGTAGTTGCTGCTGCCATAGCCATTGGTTGAATCAATGGGTCAAACTTAGGTTGCCCCATTAGTTGGTCAACCAATACCGATAAACTATCCCATGAACCAGATCTTATCAGTATCCATGAGGCTCCAAACTCACCGAGTGAAAATGCCATAGTCAAAGCAGCAGAAACTACTATTGGGGCTCTAAGTAATGCGATTCTAGCATGCCACCATGCTTTAATTGGTGAAAGCCCGAGTAGTTGTGCCTGTTCATGATACTCTGGTTCTAGTGCTCGTATAGCAGGTAACATAATTCTAATCACAAACGGAGTTGTAATGATTATATGAGGTATAGCAGGGATAAAAATCCAAGAAAACAGTGAAGGCGCCCATTTTAGTAAACCAATTAGAATTCCAAGTCCGATCATTACAGCAGATAATGCAAGAGGCACCATTGTTAAGAATTCAACTAGCTTTGCAATATTATGATTATTTTCTCTCTCCAAACGTGCAATACAGGATGAAATGATGTAGCCAACTGGGAGCGCAACTGCAAGTGTGATTAGACAGTATATTAGCGAATTATGCAGGGCATCAGGGATTGCAGTTGATGAGTAATTCCCTTTCCATGCTTCTTTCCATGCGATAGTTGAAAAATAATATCCCTGGTCAGTAGTATCTCTAATTCTCAGTGATGAGATGCCAACAAGCAACAATGGTAGTAAAGCATAGATTACTGCAGAAGTAATCGCTATCTTTGCTATATTAGGAGGGTTAGGTTTGCTAACTGCTAAAGAATTTTCAGTAACTATTGAATGCATTATGGAGTGTTTCTTCTGTATTCTGGCGGTCATAATAATCGCTAATGAAAGGATGAGTAGTTGGACAATTGAAGTGGCAAGAACTATTTCACTGGTGTCAATTCTGTAGCCATAAATTCCTGCAGAACCTCCAGATTTTGCCATCAAGGTTTCAAGATTATCTTGGTTAGGAGTTAGCCACTTGATAAGGGCAAATGAACTAAATGAGAATATGAAACATAGGCATGCAGAACACATGGCAGCAGGCCATAAGATTGGTAGCCACAAATTTTTGAAACGTCTAAATGCTGTATTGCCAGCTGGTAAAAACCTCATTTGCTCTTCCCATGAATTGTTCATCGTTGATAAGGTTGGTTCGATAAATCGCATTACAAGAGATAGATTAAACCAGACATGGGCAGCAATTAAAGCAATAAAATGGCCAGGATTTATCCAGCCAGTATGATGTGCAATGTCGCCAATAATACCGGTTTCCAATCGTAAATCAATACCAATTGTATCTAATATTCCTCCTGGATCAATCAACATCAGAAAGCCCATTGCCACTACTATCGAAGGTGTGACAAAAGGTACGGATAGTAAGGCTCTAATGACTCTAATATTTTTCCAACGGTATTTGCCCAAATACCATGCTACTGGTAAGCCAATTAGTAGTGTGAAAATGGTTGAGATAGTAGCTTCTAAGAGCGTAAATTTCAACGCTCGTAATGTATCGTCATCGGAGAAGAAGTTGTCTAATGTTTGAACAATAGTCAAATCAGTAACTGAGGTTAGACGATGAATCGCATAAATCAGTGGGACAATTGTCAGTGTACAAAAGCCAATTATTGTCATCCATTGAATAGGAATGACCCACTTAGGATGCTGATTTCTACTCAGCAGTATCTCACCTCAATCTGTTGCAACTTGCCAACTATCTAACCATGTCGACATTTCTTGGTTTATTCTAGAAATTTCGATATCACTATTTTCTTCAGGAATATCTGAATGATACCTGTAGCCATCAGTTTCTGGTAATTCTTGGTTGTTCAAAACAGAATACATTAGATTGTTTTCGGGCATATTAGAGTTGACCTCAGGGCTCAATAGGTAATCAATAAATGCTTCAGCAGCATCAATATTGTTAGCACCGTTAATTATGCCAGTATATTCTATTTGCTGAAATGTGGTTTTTGGAATAGTGATAGATGTGGAATGAGTATAATTTCCAGCATAGAATGCTTCAACTCCTGGCGATTGACAGTAGGATACCGTTAAGTGAGCATCTCCAATATAACCGCTAGTATATTCGCCATAGCCTCCAGTGTAGTGAGTCTCATAAGACTCAGTCCAGCCGGAAGTAAATATTGCCTCATTTTCTTTGATGGCTTTCCACCAGTCAAAAGCATCAGTGTCGGCATCATCATCATTTTCAAAATAATCGATAGTAGCTACAAGGAAAGCACGTCCAGGAGAGGATGTGACTGGCGAGGGGAATGTCATATTTCCACGCCACTCTTCCAAAGTTAAATCCCAAAGCGAAGTTGGCATTGAGATATTTTCTCCATCAACAAATCTCTCATCATAATTTAGGCAAACAGGGCCCATGTCAAATGGAATAGCAAAGGATCCACTGTACGATTCCAAGGCTTGTGGTGAAATATTACTGTAATTCTGATTAGTTTTGAATGAAGTTTCAGTGAGTAGATTATTATCCAGCGCAGTTTGTAGATAGGTATTGTCAAGTCCAATCATCAAATCTGCTTGTGGACTATCTTTAGTTAGCATCATTTTGTCTAAGATTCCTCCAGAGTCATCTTCCTTGATGAAATTTACACAATATCCAGTTGTTTCAGTGAATTCATCTACCATCTGTTCGCTAAGTGCTAAAATATCGTATGTTAGTATGTCTAAAGTTCCATTTTCACATTCTTCATTATCGCCATTTTGTAAACATCCAGTGAGGCCAAAACAAACAACAATTAGGGTACAAAAGGCGACCCTAAACTGCATTAATTACATCTCCTATATGGCCAGCAATCAAGTGAGTTCGATCGATTAGTTCAAGTGGGTTATGAGCTAAAATGTACAAACTTGGTTCCCATCCATAACCGCCCTCATCCAAAATAATGTCCAGTTTGGAATAAGAACCTACTAATTTTCCTTTCTTGCATGTTGCAAAAGAATATCCTAATTGATCACAAATCTCCTTTATTCGTTCAATATTCACTTTATTTCCATCGATAATTGGCTTTAAATTAATAATCGAAGTTTTTGCTTCATTCATTGTGTGTGCTTGTATCAATATTGAAGCAAGATGTTTTGAAACACCAAAGGCCGGAGTTTCATGATGGCGAAGTTTGCCGTTTACTATCGCAATACGTCCAGGGAATGCTGCGACATCTTCACTACTTCTAGCACCTTTGATACAAGAAGCGATATTCATGCCTACTGCTGGCAAAATATGTTGTATTCGTTTAACATCTAATCTTCCTATAGCCCATTCCAGCCTTCTGAGTAGCGCCCTTTCCAATTGGCTACTATCCAGATCAAGCCCGGTAAGAGTTTTATCAAATCGAAGAGTTTGTTGACCAGAAAATTGCAATTCAACAATCAATCGCTGTCTTATTACGTTTGCTTCGGGGCCAATTGCTGATAATGCTTGGGAAAGTTCACTTGCCCAAGAGTCAACCATTGCTTCATCTGCTGAAGCAGTAAGGCCAATAGTAGGTTTCTGGATGTGGCGGGATATTGTGCTTTGTGTGGATCCAAGAACTGCCGCAATTTCTGTTTGAGACCATCCTTTGCCACGTAAATCTTTAGCAACATGTTGATGTAATCTGTCAAGCCATTTTCCGCCTACTTCTCCTAGCATTAACTGGTTGTCTTATCATCTTATTATTCAATATTACTCAGGAATTATGCATATTGCATTGAATTTATTACGGTTTTTCACCGTTGAAATGCTAATTTTTCAGTGATAATAAATGATTTAATCTCTAATAATAGCTAAATCACTTAAAATTTCACAGATCCTCTAAATTAATCTTATTCTTGGCATTAAAAATAATAAAATAACCTGCAGTGCCTTGAATGCATATCGGGTAATAATCTAATTATTATGGGTGAGAATGTATTTTCCCAGTTTTGGACGTTCTTTCAACCGCATATTTCAAGGGATTAGCGCGCAGGGTATGATGTGATGCGAGGTACAGAATTGACCGAGTTCCTCGACGGACTGATAGAAAGAATAGATTCATACATCCAATCTTCAGATAAACCTGGTCAAAAGACAGTAGATTTCCTAAACTCTGAATCCAGGCGCAAAGTTACAGATTTATCATTGCCGTTAGAAGGTAATGGTTCTCAATCAATATTAGATGACATAGATAGTTTCCTTAGGCAATGCGTCAAAACAAATCGTCCAGAATTTATGAATCCTCTTTGGGGTGGATTGAACATTGCTGGTTTTGCAGGAGAAGTCATTTCAGCACTTACCAATCAATCGATGTATACTTATGAGTTGTCACCTATTGCTACACTTATTGAAAAAGCGATAATTGACAGGATGATGGAAATTGTTGGTTATGGAGAAGGTTTCGGCACTCTTACAACCGGAGGTTCGAATGGCAATATGCTTGGTATGTTGTGTGCTCGACAATCGAGTAATCCATTGTCATCCTTAGATGGATTTGATGGCTCAAAGTATGTTGCATTTGTTTCTGCAGAGGCTCACTATTCTACTTTAATGTCGGCTAATGTTATTGGTATAGGCCATCAAAATTTGGTTAAGGTTTCATGTGATTCGCGTGGTAGAATGAAGCCGCAATCACTTTTGGAAGAGATCAATCGCGTAATTGAATCTAATAGAATTCCATTTTGTATTGTTGCAACTTCAGGTACGACTGTTCGTGGTTCCTTTGATCCTATAAGAGAACTAGCAACTATTGCCCACGACAACAATATTTGGCTACATGTTGATGCTGCTTGGGGTGGTAGTTGTTTGTTTTCAAAACGTCACCGCTACTTGATGGATGGCATAGAGTTGGCTGACAGTGTATGTTGGGATGCTCATAAAATGATGGGGCTTCCATTGATTTGTAGCGTTTTTTTGACAAAGCACAAGAGCATTTTAAGTGCAGTATGTGCGCATGGGGATGCTGCACATTATTTGTTCCATGATGATAGTAGGGATGTCGATTTAGGCCGCTATTCGCTACAGTGTGGACGTCGGAACGATTCACTGAAACTTTGGATTGCTTGGCGAGAAATTGGTGACTCTGGATGGGCAAGAATGGTTGAGAAATATTGTGAATTGTCAGATTATCTGGAAAGTTTAGTTATTGAAAATGAGCATCTATCTATGATGTCTGAAAGGAACTGGTCTAATATTTGCTTTAGATTTGAAGCTGATGGGTATGATTTGAATGAATTGAATACTGAAATCAGAAATCGTATGATGCGTGAAGGTATTCATTTAGTAAGTCGTTCTAATATCGGAGATGACATAGTTATTAGGGCAGTAGTCGCTAATCCTTTAATTGATGAAGGAGTTCTACGTTCTTTGGTGTCATCTGTAGAGAGGCATGGTAAAGAAATAATCAATCAAATTCCTTCAGAGTTCTAGTTCCCAGTTGTTTAAGGAGCGCCGAGTTTTGGCAGAATTATGTCGAGTGGTAAACTAGTTCGAACCGCATTGTATGAAGAGCATGTTGCATTAGACGCAAACATAGTTGATTTTCATGGCTTTGAGCTGCCAATTTGGTATTCAAATATTAAGGAAGAACACTTAGCAACAAGATCCGGTGCTGGATTATTTGATGTTAGCCACATGGGTACATTTCGATTCAGTGGCATTAATGTAAAGCAATGGCTTGAAAGTGTAGCAACTCAAAAAGTAACAGGAATTACCGAAGGCCGTTGTGCATATACGCACTTCCTTGATAATGATGGTTATATTATTGATGATATGATTTTTGCAGTTGTATCAGATGAGGAGATCCTTGGCGTTCCAAATGCTTCTATGATTGATGTCATGTGGGATTGGTTTAATCAAAATTTACCTGAAGATGGCTCTGTTAAAATTGAAAATCTCTCACCAAGCATTTCGATAGTTGCTCTTCAAGGCCCAAAATCAAAAGAAATAGTAAGTCAAGTACTTGGCTCTGATAATCATGTTGGCCGCTTTAGGTGGCAAGCAATTAGCGATAACAAGTGGGGTATTTCTGGTTGGATCCAAGGTACAGGTTATACTGGAGAATCGGGCTATGAAATATTTATTCCCAACAATGATGCTGCAAAATTATGGCGTAATTTGGTTTCTACCGGAGCAACCCCAGTTGGTCTTGGTGCCAGAGATACATTACGTCTTGAGAAAGGATATTTGTTAAGTGGTGTAGATTTTTGTTGGCCGCAACTCCCAGATGCAAGTGATTTCCTCGCCCGGGACTCTTGGGAAACCAATGTACCATTTGGCCTAGATTTGGGTCATGACTTTATTGGCAAAACCAGAGTTATTTCGCATTCGGATGACGATGCAAGATGGTGGGGTGTGAAATATACTGAAAAAGGTCCATTGCCAAGACCTGGTAAAGAAGTTTCAGATACTGATGGCAATATTATCGGTAAATTGTCATCTGGTGCCCCATCTCCAAGCTTAGGAAATCTTGGCATAGGTATAGGGTACATTTCGGGAGTAATGGAAGGCGATGAGGTATTGGTTGTTGCAAGCCCCAGAAAATCGGTAAAAGCATTAATTGTGAGGCCGCCATTTATCTGATTTTGAGCAGATAAATTGTTTATGTCAAAACATGAATATTATGGGCGTTACGCGCACGGGTTTAAATTAGCCGTAAGAGGAGAGTAAGCATGGTCGACCAACTACCCAACAGAGGACTAGAATTAGAGATGCTGCAGGAGATGGGTTTTTCATCGATTGATGATTTATTTAGTGACCTTCCTGAACATGTAAGAATGAATGAACCTCTACCACTCCCGCCACCACAATCTGAGGAAGAAATTATTGCTGATGCCAAGAGATTACTTGGTGCAAATCGTGCTATGGGCGATGTTGTTTCATTCATTGGTGCTGGAATCTATCGAAATTATGTTCCTTCTTCTGTGTTTCAACTCGTAACTAGAGGAGAATTCCTCACCTCATATACGCCTTATCAACCTGAAGTGAGTCAAGGTATGCTTCAAGCAATGTGGGAATTTCAAACTTTAATTTCTGAACTTGTAGGGCTGCCAATTGCAAATTTATCACTCTATGATGGATCTACTGCTGCTGCAGAAGCATTGACTTGTGCTGTCCGAGTTCACAACCGTAAAGCGACACAAAAAGACACGGTATATGTTTCCGAATTAGTGCCGCCAGATCGCATGTCTGTAATGTACAATTACTGTCAAGGGGCAGGAATCACTCTTAAAATTTTGAAACACAATGCCGATGGAACGTTGGATTTGGCAGCGGTTCAAGATGCTGAAGGTTCATGCGGAGTCTATGTTGAACAACCAAACCCACTTGGAATTCTAGATGGTGGCTTAACACAAATCAAAGAAATAATTGGTGAAAATACTGCACTTGTAGTTGGTATCCAACCAGTTTCACTTGGTCTTGTTGAAGCTCCAGGAAATTATGGTGCAGACATAGTTGTTGGTGAAGGGCAACCATTGGGCAGCCCTCCTACTGGAGGGGGACCTATCTATGGGATTTTTGCGTGTAGTAAGCCATATCTTAGATTAATGCCGGGCAGAATTGTTGGAAGAAGTATCGATGTTGATGGTAAAGAAGCATATTGTCTAACATTATCAACACGAGAACAACACATTAGAAGACATAGAGCAACATCTAATATTTGTACTAATGAAACATTAATCGCACTCATGGGTGCAATGCATATGTCGCTTCTTGGTCCTGAAGGATTAGAACACTTAGCGACAAGAAACATGGCTGCATGTGTAATTGCTAAGCAAAAATTATCTGAAATTGCTGGTATTTCATTACCTCATATTGCTTTGTCACATTTCAATGAATTCGTTGTGGAATTACCTAAGAGTGCGGCAGATTGTTTGAACTATCTTGACAGTGTTGGAATAATCGGTGGTTTTGATCTTTCAAGGTGGTATCCAAATAATAGTAATTGGCTATTAGTGTCAGTAACTGACCAAACTAAAGCAGCAGAAATCGAATTGCTTGCTGCTCACATAGCGGTATGGTCAACACTCAAGGAGGCGGTAATATGAGTCGCTTGTTTGATTTTGCTGGCGGCACAGGGATGGGTTATTCTCAGCCTAAACCATTACTTCCCAAGACAAGTATTGCTTTACCGCCGTCGCTTTCAAGAAAAGAATTACCAAGATGGCCACGATTGTCGGAACCAGAAATGGTTAGGCACTACACCTGGCTTTCAAGGAGAAATTTTGGTATTGATACGGGATTCTATCCACTTGGTTCTTGTACTATGAAACACAATCCAAGAGTGAATGAAGTAATTGCTCAGTTGCCTGGTATTGCCGATATACACCCACATCAACCAGAACATCACCTACAAGGTCTACTATCGATTTTCCATGAGATGCAACACATGCTTGCTGTTTGCTCCGGTATGGATGCTGTGACTCTTCAGCCAGTTGCTGGTGCACAAGGTGAATTTACTGCAGTACGTTGTGTTCAAGAGTACTTCCGCAATAGAGGAGAGACACAAAGGACCAAGGTGATAGTTCCAGATTCAGCTCATGGCACTAATCCTGCAAGTGCGGCAATGGCAGGATACGATATTATTGAAATTCCGAGTTTAGCAAATGGCCGTATTGATCTAGATGCTTTGAAAGCAGTAATTGATGATACTGTTGCACTTATGATGATTACCAATCCAAACACTCTTGGATTATTCGAAACCGATATTCCAGAGGCTGCTGAAATAGTTCATGCTGCTGGTGGACAAATGTACTATGATGGTGCTAACTTCAATGCAATCTTAGGCCGTACATCACCTGGATTGATGGGTTTTGATGCAGTCCATTTCAATCTGCATAAGACCTTCAGTCAGCCTCATGGTGGCGGTGGTCCAGGTTCAGGTCCTATCGGAGTGAAGTCTCATTTGGCTGAGTTCTTACCAAGCCCGATCGTTAAGAAACGCCCGATTGCATCAGGGGAAGAGCAGTTTGCTGTAGATGACATGTGGTATTCATGGTATGTTCCTGAGAATACAATAGGCAAGGTGCAGCAATGGCACGGTAATGCAGGCGCAGTAGTTCGATGCTGGGCATATTACCGAAGGTATGGATACGGTTTGAAAGATATGTCAGAACATGCTGTTCTCAATGCCAATTATCTGCGTCATGCATTGCACAGGGAAGCGGCATTAGCCGGAGTATCTCATATGTTTGTTGACGGGGCAGATGCCAAGGTAGCAAAACACGAATTCACGCTATCGCTACAACCTGCTAAGGAATCGGTTGGCGTCTCTGCTATGGATGTTGCAAAGGGATTACTAGACAAGGGTTACATGGCGCCAACCGTCTACTTCCCATTAGTTGTTCCTGAGTGTATGATGTTTGAACCAACTGAAACTGAAAGTAGAGATACTTTAGACAAGTTTGCAAAAGACTTTGTTGAAGTTTTACAAATCGATGCTGAGGCATTACACGAAGCACCAATTACTACACCAGTTCGTAGAGTAGATGAAGTATATGCTGCACGAAATTTATGCTTGAAACATCCGTTTGATGAAGAGTAGTGATTCTTATGAC
>MDTG01379661.1_pt1 | contig 17573 bp, 17 predicted proteins | sample 811421 | NCBI WGS metagenome assembly MDTG01 (sample SAMN05326645, study PRJNA326480) | marine metagenome | isolation source: seawater | place: Pacific Ocean: South East | collected 2011
AATGATGGCAAAATTTATATAAGCTATACAAATTTGATTGGAGAGGATTGTTATAATACGTCTATTTTAGTTGCAGAAATTTCATTAGATGCGCTTCAATTTGAAAAATTTTTTGAACCCCCAACTTGTTTAAATGTTAGAGTTGGACATAATAGATGGAGTCACAACTCTGGCGGTGGAAAATTATTTTCTTTAGATAATGATCACTTGTTATTCTCACATGGTGGTTTTAAAACAAGAGTCAAAGCTCAAGATGATACATCTGTTTTTGGTAAAATAATATCAATTAATAAAAACTCTAAAGAGTGGTCAATTGTAAGCAAAGGGCATAGAAATGTGCAGGGATTATTTTATAACTCTGACAGTAATTTAATAATCAATACTGAGCATGGACCTTTAGGAGGTGATGAAATAAACATTAATAAATTGTATGAAACAAAAGAAAAAAACTATGGGTGGCCAATTTCTTCATATGGCGAACATTATGGAGGCAAAGAAAAAAATAAAGAAAATTATGAAGAAGCACCTCTTTACAAAAGCCATGTTGATTACGGCTTTATTGAGCCCATAAAATACTTTGTTCCATCAATTGGGATTACAGATATTAAAAAAATTTCTAAGAAATTTAATCAAGATTTCTTAAATGATTATTTTATTGGTGCTTTAGGCTTTACTTTATCTGAGGGTGACAAATCAATTCATCACGTGAGACTAAACGGTGAAAATAATGAGGTTATTTTGCATGATGTAATACCAATAAATGAAAGAATAAGAGATATTCATTACCTTGAACAAAAAAACAAGATTGTTTTTTTCATTGAAAATTCAGCATCTATTGCGATTTTAGAGAGATAGATTTAAATATCTAAAAGATGAGAAAAAATAAAAATAAAGGTATTTTATTCTGGATTACGGGATTATCTGGAACAGGCAAATCATCTGTTGGTAAATTAATTTTTTCACAGATAAAAAAAAAATATGGACCAACAATATTAATTCACGGAGATGATTTTAGAAAAATTTGGGGTTTAAATAGTTTTAGTAGAAATGGTAGATTAGAAAATTGTCAAAAATATGTAAAATTTTGTAAATATATCACCGATCAAAATATAAATATTATATTTACAGTTATTGGAATGTATAAAAAAATTAGAAATTGGAATAGAAAAAATATAAAAAATTATATTGAAATATATATTGAAAATAAAAATTATAACTCTAATACTAATTCAAAAAACTTAAAAAAGAATATTGTAGGTGTTAATATTAAAGCAGAATTACCAAAAAAACCTGATATTAAAGTTTTTAATAATTTTGATAAAAATATAAAAATTATGTCTAAAAATATCATCAAAGAGATTAATAAAATAATTTAAATTTATGGCTAGTTTAGATGTAATAAAAATAAATCACTGGTTGAATGCTCGAAAATTAACATTAAATTTTTTTAAAAGCAAAAACATTAATTTATATAAAAAGATAAAAAGAAACAAAAATTTTAAAGCCTCAAATTTAGAAATAAAATTTTTACTGAATAATTTAAATGTAGATGAAAATGATATAATTCTCAAAAAAACTCTACCAGAATTTATTTTTCATTCAAAAAAAAAAATTAATTCAACCAAGAGGCCCATCATGAGGGATGGAATTCATTTTTATAATTATTATAGTTTACCATCTCCTAAAGGTTTCAAGGCTCCAGTAATTTTAGATATTCTATGCCCACATAATAAATTACCAAAATTAAACAATGGTCATTTGGAACAAGCTATAACTGTCAACTTAGGTCCTGGAAATATTTATGGAAGATGGGGAAAGGACATAAGAAAAAAAGAAAATTTTTCTGAAATTAAATTTAATAATGGTAAGGAACCCTGGGTTGTGGGTGACACATATTTAGAACCAACATATTTACCCCACACTTATTCGTTGGTAGATAGTACCCCAAGTCAAATTCTTTCATACACTGCTAAATCTCAATTACAAAAATTTGTTGATAATTCAAATCTTTGGTCAGAGGACTCGTATAAAGATATGATTAAGTTAATAAGTAGATATGGCCAAAAAATTGGATTTTTAAAATCTTTTTTAGACTCACGAGGATTTGACAATGATTATATTTCAAAAAAACTTAGTATATCGAAAAAAAGGGTAGAAAATTTTTTTAAGTCAAAAAATATAAACTCTAAAAATAAAATAATTTTAAAAAATTTGTGTAAGATGATGAATGTCGATTCATCAATTTTTAGTGATAGAAAATTTAATGAAGATCGAGTTGGTAAAATTTATAAATCTTTTAAGGATTGTTTTAAATCAATAAGAAAGTTTAAGTCTTATTTAGTTTCCTCAATGTCAGCTTCAGAAAAATATCCGGATTTATTTGGAATTTTTATGAAAGTTTTTAAAAAAAATAAAGTGAAAGATTTAGAATATTATGCAAGCACACACTACTTGGCAACTTCAGGCAAAATGTTTTTTTACATAAAGAACAAAAAAATTAAGTTTGATAATGGAGATAGTATATGGATTTCACCATTCTTAAAACATGGTTTTTCAGGAAATGGATCTATAATTAAAATTAGTAATGGGGAATGTATAGATTATCAAGATATTTCAGAAATTAATAATCTATTCGATTATAAAAAAACAATTAATAGAATCTATCAAGATAAAATAAATTGGGGATACGATGCTTAAAACGATCGTGAGAATAAAATATCTTCTTCATCCATTTCAGGCTCTTTTAAGTTTTTAAAACCACGTTTATTAAGCCATTCTTTAACTTCTATCCAAAGACTACTATTATTGTAAAATTGCTTTGTGCTAACTTCAATTAATAAAGAGTTGCAATCTTTTAATGATTTTTCACTCCCTTTCAAAACTAATAATTCAGCTCCCTGTAAGTCCAGAACCCAGTGATCAAAATTTTTTGGAACGATATTCTCATTTTTAAGCAGTGTATCTAAAGTAATAGATTTAAGATTTATTGAATTAATCATTTTATGATTTCTATTTTTCCATTGCTCACTCTTTCGAATTTCATTTGTAAATTCGAATATTGATGAGCAGGCACCATCGTAATTAGAAATATTGAATTTTAATATTTCATCATCTTTATCGTTAAGCAGGGCTTGCACAGCTTTTTGATTTTTATAGAAAAAAAGATTTTCCTCTAAATTTTCAAATATTTCAGGTGATGCCTCTATCCAAATTACATTTTTTCCAAACCAATTATAAATTTCTGCCTCAGTTCCTCTATGAGCTCCTAAATGCATGATTCCAGTTGAGCTGTTTATCGCTTTTAGTAAATTTATATCAATTTTTCCATAAGGATTAGGTTCAGGAATTTTTCTTAATTTTATTAATTTCCATCCAAGTTTGGAGAAAAATAATTTAATAATTTTTTTTAAAAGTTTTTTCAAAATATATCTAAGATTTTAACATATAAATTGCATTTAATTGAAATATTGTTTTATTAAAAATATTTCCATGATCATCTAATGATATAAGCTTATAACCGTTATTGATCAAATTTTTTTCAATCTCAAAAAAACTCACATTGCTTTTATAAATATCCGAAAAAATTATCTCTAATAAAATAGTTTTAATTTTTTTAGAACCAAGACTTTTTAGTGCACCCTCTAATACCTTTGGTTCATAACCTTGAGTATCGATTTTAAGAATATCAATAGAATCAATATTTTTTAAATTTACGTAATTGTCAACCGTATCAATATTCACTTTTTCTTTTTTTAATGTAAAATTTTTATCAAATAATTTTTTGTTATTTTGTTGTCTTTTAAACCAGTTAGTATTTTCATAAACATCATAAAAAGAAGAAAGACTTCCTTTGTAATTTATATTGAAGTATTTTTCTTCTTTATGACTTCCTAATGCATAATTATTTAAAATTATATTTTTTTTTAGAGAATATTTCTCTTTTAATATATTAAATTCCTTTTCTGATGGTTCAAAAGCATGAATAGTTGGCCTGCTAAAGGAATTTATTGCTCCTTCTATCCATCTTCCTTCATTAGCACCAACATCAAAAATATTAACTTCATTATTTTGATCAAATATTTTTTTTAAAATTTTAAAATTATCTGATAACCCTCTTTTTTGTACTTCATAACCTAAAGAGTTTAAAGTCTTTCTTAAAAATTTTTTTATGATTTTCATTATTTTATTTTTTCAATTACTACAAATTTTGATAAAGAGGTATCTATTTTTTGCATTGTAAAAATGTCTTTATTTTTATCAATCCAACTATCTACAGCAGTTTTTACACCTGTCGAGAAGAAGTCATAATCATCTACGATAATTATTCCTTTTTTTACAATAATTTTTTCCAACATAATTAAAGCATCTAACGTTGGTTGGTAAAAATCAAAATCAAGATAAGCAAATGATACATTCTTTGGAATATTAAAATTTGTAATATTTTTTTTAAAAAAAAAACCTTTATTAATAATTAACTTTTCTTTAGGAAAAGAAATCATTTTCATTTCATTTAAAACTTTTTCTTCCCCATGAGACATCTTACCCTCGTAATTATTAATATTTTTTAAATTAAATATGTCATCTTTTAATTCATCTTCCTTGGTAGGTTTTGGAAGACCTTCAAATGAGTCAAATAAAAAAAATTTTTTTTCTGTTTTATTGATTATATAACCAATTAATTTTGATGTTTTACCTTGAGCAACACCAAATTCACAAACATCACCCTCTAAATCTAAAACTTTTACCAAAGAGTTTGTTATATTTAATCCTTCTACTAGACTTGTCCCTTTTAATTCTATGAGTAAATTAAATAATTTTTCATAATCTAGATTATGTTTCTGAGATTTGATATTTAAATTATTAAAAACTAACTCTTTTAATAAATGAGACTGTTTATTATTTACTGACACAACATAGTTGATAATTTTTTTAAAAAATTCTCTCATTTTTAGAAATAATATATAATTAAAATTGTCATATTTATTATATACTGATAGTACATACTATTTAAAACCTTAATTTATAGCAATGAGATACTATCATTTAACAAAAAAAATCCTTACTAGGAACGAATTATTTCAAATGTACTTCGTATGTTTTTTGATGATTATAAATAGTTTACTGGAAGTGATATCAATAGGTGCTTTATTACCATTACTATCAGTAATGATGGAAAGTAAATTAAACATTCCTTTTATAGACCAATTATACGTTTTGTTTGATAAGTTAAATATAAGTTTTGACATATATCTAATCACAGGCTCTTTGTTATTTATATACTTCATAAAATATTTATTTACTTTTTATTTTATTAGAGAACAATCTAAATTTGTCCTAAAGTTAAAAAGCCATTTATCAACAAGGGTTTTCGAACATATTCTTAAGAAAAAATATAAGTTTTTCTTATTCAATACATCTGCTGGGTTAGTTAGGAATGTTAAACAAGAAGTTGAAATGTTTGTAAATGGATTTGTTTCTCCTATATTGAGCTTAATACTTGCCTTTTTTACCACAATATTTTTGATCCTATTTTTATTGTCCGTAAATTTTAAAGCTACTGCTATAATTTTGATAATTTTCTCTTTTTCTTATTATTTAATTAGTAATCTTTACTCAAAACTTTTAAAAAAATTGGGGGAGTCAAGGCAATATCATGAAAAGTTTATTTTAAAATATCTTTTGGAGCCTTTAAAAAGCATTACTGAGGTAAAGCTTTTTAGGCTCGAAAATGTATATTTAAAAAAATTTTTTTATCATAATAATTTATTGGCAAACCAAATCGTTTCTAAATCTATATATGGCGCAATGCCAAAAATATTATTTGAACTTATAATAATATTAATTACCTTATCTTTAGTCATTTATTTTAGTCTCAACAACTTGCCTTTAAAAGATTTATTTGCACAAATTCTGATTTATTCTGTGGCAGTTTATAGACTACTTCCGTCTGTGACTGGTATTGCTAGACATGAGCAAAAAATTAAATATGCACAACCTGCAGCAAAAGTAATAAAAAATTTCTTAGAAGATGACAAATATTCTCAACATTTGCAAAATTTAGACAAAGATTTTAATTTTCAAAAATCAATTAAATTACAAAACATTAAATTTGCTTTCGATAAAAAAGTAATTTTTGAAAATTTAAACCTTGAATTAAATAAAAAAGATAAATTATGTATAATTGGAAAGAATGGGTCAGGAAAAAGTACACTTATTAAAATTATAGCAGGTCTAATAGATCCTGAAGAAGGAGTGGTCTATGTTGATAAATATAAGATAAAGAATAATTTAGAAAAATGGATAGATTTAGTTGGTTATGTTCCTCAAGAAATAAATCTTATAGAGGGTACTTTAATAGAGAATATATGTTTAGGAGAAGATAAAGAAAAAGTTGATAAAGTAAAATTAAATGAAGTTATAGAAAAATCACTACTGACTGATTTTTTAAAAAAATATGGCATGAACAGAAATCTTGGTGAGTATGGTCAAAAAATTTCAGGTGGTGAAAAACAAAAAATTGCTTTAGCAAGGACATTGTATAAATCACCAGAAGTATTACTATTTGATGAAGTTACTAGTGCAATGGATGATAGTAGTGAAGATCAATTTATTAACAACATTAAAAAATTATTCTCAAATCAAACTGTAATTTTAATTAGCCATAACAAAGAACATGCAAAGTTTTTTGATAAAGTTATAGATCTAAATAATTTAAATTTATAAAACTTTGTAAGCTAGTTTATGAAAAAAGTAATTGTTTTTTATAATTTTAAAGGTTCGGTTGAATTAGAATGGTTAATGCCTATTTTATTCGAACTAAAAAAAAAATTTTATATTTTTACTATTTTTAGAAATAAATCTGCTTTTAAATGGTTGAAAAAAAATAACAGAAGTTTTAATGAATGGCACAAAATTTCTAATGGTTCATATATTGAAAGTAAAGTCGATAGTTTCTTTCTCAAATTTTTAGTTTTTATATTTAAAAAAATTTTAAGAAATAATTATGTGGTCGATAAATTAAGAAAAAAAATTTACAATACAGATATTTTAAAAAAAATCATAAAAAGAAAAACAAATTATAAAAATTTTGAAATACCGTTATTTTTTTCAGAATTTGGACATTCCTCAGGATGGGTAGATTATTTAAAAAAAGAAGGTAAAATAAAAACGGTTCATTATCCAAGTAACTCGCAATTATATTTGGGAAAAGGCATGAACCATTATTCTTTACGAGGAGATAAACTTTTTTTAAATTCTTATCTTGATAGAAAAAGTTTTTCTAAAATATTTAGAAAAGAGGATATAATTGTATCTGGAAATCCTAAATATGATCCATATTGGACTCAAAAATTTTATAAAAAAATTGACACAAAAAACAAAATTATAGTGGCTTATATATCAAGATTTGATCTTGTAGATGAAAGTTATAAAAAAAAATTAGAGAATCAATTGATTGATTTAATTGAAATTTTAAACAAGCTAAATAAAGAAATAATATTTAAAATACATCCAACTAAAAATTCACCTCATTATAAAATATTATTAAAAAAATATGAAAAATTTAAGTGGATAGAATCTCAGAAAAATTTGATTGAACTAACAAAAAATTGTTTCTGCTGTATCACACATCCATACTCTTCTGCTGGATTTGATGCAATAATGAATTCTAGACCAGTATTGCAACTGTGGCCTATAAAAATTGATAGTGATACTGAGAAACAAAAATTGATAAAATCAAATCTTTATATAAAAGAGAAATCTAGCTTTGTGAAATTAAATTTGATTTTAACTACAAAATCGCCAAAAGATTTTAGTAAAAAAATTAGATTAATTTCAAAAAAAAAAATAACAAAAAAAGTAAATTTAAAAATTAAAAAAATTTATCCTCCCCAAAAAAATACCATAAAAAGAATATTAGATGCATTAGAAGTTTTACAAAAAAAATCTAGTAAATATATTATAAATTAGATTATGTCTTTGACATCAATAATACCAAGGACCTTATTCTGATCTAATACAACAAACTGTCCAAGATTATATTTTTTTACTAATTTTGTAACATCCTCAACTTTATCAGAAACATCTACTGAAATTGGTTTTTTGGTTGCGTAGTCAATAATTTTATCACTATAATTTATCTTCTTCTTCTTTTTAATTAATCTATTAAGATCGCCAATTGTAAATATTCCAGCTAGTTTATTTTTTTTACAAATAGCAACAGCTGAAGCTGTTTGTTTTTGCAGTAATACCAACGTATCAAATAAAGTTGTATTTATATCCACTGTTAAATTTTTATCAAAATTTATCGATGATATTTCTTTCATTTGATTTAAGTCTTTTTTAAATAATTGATAACCAGTGTCAGTAAGTGGGTGATTGAACATTTCTTTAACCACTTTCATTGGAATAGTTATTGCATCAATTCCAATTTTATAACAATCAATTACATGATTTAAATTTCGGATACTCGATCCCATGACCAAAGTTGTAGAGTCGTGTGTTTCAAATGAAGATTTAATTTTACTTAAGTTGTCTATGGCATTATGACCTATATCATCCAATCTACCAATCAAGGGGCAGATATAATTTGAATCTATAGAAGATGATATAATTGCCTGGCTGATAGAAAAAATTAGATGAAGATTTGTTGAATATTTATTTTTCTTTAAAATCTTTGCAGCTTTAACGCCCTCTTCAGAAAAAGGTATTTTAAAAACCAGGTTTAAACCCGGACATTTTTTTTTAATTCTCTCAGAATTTTCTATTATTTCTTTAAAATTATCACCAAAAGCTTCTACATGTATTTCTTTATTTTTACCTATTACTTTTCCTATCTCTTTCACCATTTCTATGTCGTCAGACATACCAAATCTTCTCGCTAAATTTGGATTTGTTGTAACACCAGCTATATTAAGAGTTTCATCATATTTTCTTATTTCAACTAAATCTATTGTGTCTAAAAAAATTTTCATATTATACTTTATTTGAATTAACAAAATCCCATAACGGTTTTACATTAGTCATTAAATTTTCAAACTCTTTGAAGGAAAACTGTGTTGCAGCATCACATTTAGCATTCTTTGGATCTGGATGAACTTCAATAAACAAACCATCAACATAATTTGAAATTGCAGATCTTGCATAAGTTTCTCCAAATTCCTTTTGTCCCCCATCTTTTACATTAGATGAAGGAAATCCGTTTTTTCTTACTGAATGTCCAACATCAAAGAAAACAGGATAATTTAATTTTTTTAAAATTAAAAATGATCTTGGATCAACCATAAGATCTCTATAACCGAAACAAGTTCCCCTTTCTGTAATTGTAATATTGTTATTTCCAGAACTTTTTATTTTTAAGACAATTTTTTCTACGTCATTTGGAGATAAAAATTGTCCTTTTTTTAAATTTATAGTTTTACCTTTTTCTGCAGCTTTTAGTGTTAATTCTGTTTGCATGCATAAATATGCAGGTATTTGAATTACATCAATAAAATCAAAAAGTTTTAAATCTAATTCATATATATTATGAACATCAGTAATAATTTTAAAGTCCTTACTTTTTAACTCAGAAAAAATTTCTGTTGATTTTTCTTCTCCCAAAGTACAAAAATAGTCAGTGGAAGATCTATTGTCTTTTTTGTAGGAACTTTTATAAACTAGATCGAAATTGAATTTTTGTGACATTTCTTTTAAAAAACTAGAAGTTGCTAAACTAGTTTCCAGACTTTCAAGAACACAATTACCAGCAATAATTTGTAGTTTTTTCATATAATATTCCTGTACATTACATAAATCTTTATCATTATCAACATTGATTAATATAAATATTGATTATTTAAAAGTTTCTAAAAAATAATAAATTCAATACTATCTAAAAAATTTTCTTACTTTTATAAGATCTTTTAATGTATCAATACCAGTGGTTAAATGATTTGCTCTAAGAGCAATAATTTTATATCCATTTTCTATAATTCTTAAATGTTCAAGACTTTGATCTTTTTCAAGAAATCTTTCTTTCAGTTTTGAAAATTTTTCTAAAAATTTTTTTTGATAAAGGTATATTCCTATGTGTTTAAGATAGCTATTATCTTTTGAATTATTTGTAATTTTTTTTCGAGTAGAAATTATAATTTCATTATTTTTATTTATTAAAAGTCTTGCCTCATTTGGATTAAATTTGTTATTTTCTTTTTTTTTAAAATATAAAGTTGAGGCAGAAAATTTTTGTTTCTTATGTAATGATAGCGTTCTTCTTATAAAACTTTTTACATCATTAACATTTACAAGTGGTTCATCCCCCTGAATATTCAAAACCCATTTAAAATTATATTTTTTAGACACTTCAGAAATTCTATCTGTGCCCGTTAAATGATTTTTTTGTGTCATTATACATTCCATTTTATTAGTTTTACAATGATGTAAGATTTTTTTATTATCTGTTGCAACTATTGTTTTAACACAATTCACTTTTTTTGCCCTTTCATAAACTCTTTGAATTAAAGATTTATCTCCAATTTTTTTTAAAGGTTTTCCCGGTAATCTAGTAGAACCATATCTTGCTGGTATCACTAAAAGCACTTTAAACTTCATTATATTAATTTTTTTTATTTACTTGATACCAAGTGATTTTTTAAACTAAAATTTCATTTTGCTGGGATATAGTCAGTTCGAATATATTCAGCATTAAAACCTAGGGGACCTTTTAATTTTGCTGTTTTATCATTACTCCATACTAAAACTTCTGAATTTTGCCATAGGAAATCACAATCTTTACAATAATCAATTTTATCAAAGTCTTTTTTCACGTGAGCTTCTCTTAATTTTTCATACTTATCGCCAAACCACACCTCTTCAAATGATTGAGTATCAAGATGTCCTAAAATACTTTTTTCTTCATTAGGAGGTCCTAGAGTTTGACAACAAGGAACTACAGCTGCTGTTCTACCAGTCGAACCTCCAGCCCTAACTGTAATTTCTGGAGCAAAAGGTCTGCCACATGATTTTCTTTCTGTTAGATCTCTGGGATTTGGATTATCATAATTTCCACTCCAATTATGCATTTTCCAAATATAAGCAGTATTATTGCCAAGCTCATTGATAATATTTGATTGATACAATTTTATTTCTTCGTCTACATTTTCATTATCAGTTATCAAATGATAAGTACTAATATTACAACTTGAGCCAACTTTTTTGATATATTCTTTTAACTCTTTTATATTTTGTTTAATTAAATCAAAGTTATCAGAATTCATCCATTCTTTATATTTATCTTTATTATAACCAATTATACTAAATCTTATAAAATCTATACCTGCATCAACCACTTTTTCCATAAATTTACCATTAAGCCTAGCTCCATTACAGTATATAAAACATTTTAAATTCTTTTCTTTAACTAACTTAATATATTCAGGTAAGTCTTTAGCCATCGTTGGTTCTCCACTTCCCTCAAGGTGCACTACTGGATCATCCTCAAGATAATTTGGAATTATTTGATCTAAAATTTTTTTAAAAGTATCTAAAGGCATTTTACGTGTAAAACTTTTTCCACGGCCAGGATTTGATTGAGGACACATTTGACAGGTATAGTTACAACCTCCAAAAACTTCTAAAACAATTCTTTTTAATTTATTAGGTGCGTATGTAGCCATTTTAAAATTCAATAAATATCTGACTAGTGAGGATAAGTCTACCAATAAATTATAAGCTTATTTTTTAATTGAAACAAATTATTTACTTAATACTTGAAGAAATACACCAAGTGCACATTGGATTATAAAATTTATATCTCTTTATTTTGTAAGCCTTTTGAGATAAATAACCTTTAAAAAACTACTTATAAAAAAAACTAAATTGCCTTTAAAATATCTAAATTTCTGTTTAAGTACTGATTAATCTAGGAATATATCTATGAAAAAAATTTATTTTATTACTGGTGGAACAGGTTCATTCGCAAAAAAACTCATTAAATATTTAATTAATAATAATCTCTCCAAAAAAATAATAATTTTTAGTAGAGATGAGTATAAGCAGCTGCAATTAAAGGAAGATAGTCTTATTAACAAGAATATAAAGAATATGAGGTTTTTAATTGGAGATGTTAGAGATGAGAGTAGAGTAAATTTTGCAATTCAAGATAATATTGATGTAGTTATTCATGCTGCCGCAATGAAACAAGTGCCAGCTACAGAATATAATCCTTTTGAAGCTATTAAAACAAATGTCTTCGGTGCAAAAAATGTAATTGAAGCTTGTATTAAAAAAAATATAAAAAAAATAATAGCATTGAGCACAGATAAAGCTGCAGCTCCAATAAATCTTTATGGTGCAACCAAACTTACATCAGATAAATTATTTATAAATGCCAATTTTTTTAAAGGAAAAGCAAGATGTAAATTTTCAGTAGTAAGATATGGAAATGTAATGGGAAGCAGAGGTTCAGTAATACCTTTATTTTTGAAACAAAAAAAAAATAATAAAGTTTTCACAATTACTGATCCTAACATGACCAGGTTCAATATAACTTTAAATGAGTCAGTTAAATTTGTTCTGAACTGTGAGAAAATTATGAAAGGAGGAGAAATATTTGTGCCAAAAATCCCATCTTATAAAATTTTAGATTTACTTAACGCCATTCAAAAAAATCCTAAATTTAGAACGATAGGAATTAGACCTGGAGAAAAACTCCATGAAGAAATGATTACTGAAAGTGATTCTTTAAATACCCAAGAATTTAAGAATTATTTTGTAATTAACCCTTCTTTTAGAAAATATAAATCTAATATTAAAAAAATCTTTTCATATAATAGTTTTAATAATAAAAAATTTTTAAAAACAAAAGAACTAAAAAATTTAATAGAAAATAATTTAAAAGACTTTACTAATGATTAATTATGGCAGACAAAGCATTAATAAAAAAGACATTAAAGCTGTTGTAAAGGTTCTAAAAAGTAATTTTTTAACTCAAGGTCCAAATGTTGGAATTTTTGAAAAAAAATTATCTATGTATTTTAATTCAAAATATGCTGTAGCTGTTTCAAGCGGGACCAGTGGATTAAATATTGCTGCAAAAATTTTTGGATGGAGCAAGAGAGATATAATTTTTTCTTCACCAATTACTTTTTTAGCCTCTGCAAATTGTATTGAAAATATTGGAGCAACCCCAAAATTTGTAGATATTAACCTTGAAGATTATTCGATTGATTTAAAAAAACTGGAAGAGCAATTAATAAAATATAGAAAAAAAAAACAAATCATTAATAGTTACTGATTATGCTGGTCATCCATCTGACTGGTTAAAAATATCAAAACTAAAAAAAAAATATAATTTAAAAGTAATTAATGACAATTGTCATGCGATGGGTGCAAAAATAAATGGTGATAAAGGTTATGCATCACGATATGCAGATATTTCTATACTTAGTTTTCACCCTGTAAAGGCGATCACTACTGGGGAAGGTGGAGCTATATTAACAAATAATTCAAAATATTTTAAATTAGCAAAAGAATTTAGATCTCATGGTGTTGTTAAAGATCCTAAAAAATTAAAGAACAAGGGTAATTGGTATTATGAAATGAGAAGTTTAGGGGAAAATGCTAGAATGTCAGAAATTCATGCTTCATTAGGTTGTTCTCAAATAACAAAATTAAATAGTTTCGTTGCTAAGAGGAATCGAATTGCTAAATTTTATGATAAGTTTTTTAAAAATCGATCTAATTTCATAATTCCAAAAGTTAAAAAAAACTTTTACCATGCTTATCATTTATATCCTCTTTTGGTAGATTTTAAAAAATTGGGTAAATCAAAAAAAAAAGTTTTTAGTGAATTTAAGAAAAAAAACATTAATTTGCAAGTTCACTATATTCCAGTTAACACTCAGCCCTACTATAAAAAAAAATACGGATTTACAAAAAAAAATTACAAAAATTCACTAGATTTCTATAATAGTGAAATTTCGATGCCAATTTACTTCGATTTATCAGATCAACAGCTAGGATATATAAAAAAAGTTTCTGAAAAAATTTTTAAATTCTAATGAAAATAGTGTTTGATTCAAAAATTTTTTTTAATCAAAAGTTTGGTGGACCAAGTAGATATTACTCTAATTTATTTGAAAATTTGAATAGTATAAATCCAGATACATTTATCGTAAGTCCATTTTATATAAATGATTATTTAAAAAAATCGGATTATAAAAAAAATATATATGGCATAAATTTTTCAAAAATTAAATTTACAGGCTCTATTTTAAATAAAATTAATTCTTCATTTTCAAAATTTTTAATAAAAAAAATTAAACCAAACATCATTCATACAACTGATTATTTTGAAACATACACTGATAAATTTAATCCTTTAGTAGTTACAGTTCATGATTTAATTCATGAAATTTTTCATAGCGAGTATGCAAAAAACAAAGATTATAGACCTAAAGAAAAAATACTTAATCAAGCTGATCAGATTGTTTGTGTTTCCGAAAATACTAAAAAAGATTTATTAAGATATTATCAAATAGATGAAAAGAAAATAACTGTAATTTATCATGGTAGCAATTTTTCTAACAATTTTAAAATTTCAAATATAGCTGATAAGACTAATTTAGATATCAAATATTTTTTATACGTAGGTAGTAGAAAACGTTACAAAAACTTCTTTTCATTTGTTGAGGCTTTTAAAAAAAATAAACAAATTTATGATGAATTTAAAATAATTTGTTTTGGTGGAGGAAAATTATTGTCCTCAGAAAAAAAAATTTTAATACAAAAAAATATTGATCTTAATAAGATAATTTTTGTTCCATCTAATAATGATGAATTATTATATAAACTTTACAAAAAAGCGTACGCTCTAATTTATCCATCAATGTACGAGGGATTTGGTATGCCTATTTTAGAAGCGATGTCATTAGGGTGCCCGGTCATTAGTAGTAATACAAGTTCATTACCTGAGGTATATGGTGATGCTGCTTTAAGTTTTTCACCATTATCACAAAATGAACTTTCAAATAATTTAGAAAAAATAGTTTCTGATTATGAATTAAGAGAAAAATTAATTAATCTAGGCTTTCTTCAAAGTTCAAAATTTACTTGGAAAAATTGTGCAGAAGAAACTTTTTCAATATATAAAAAATTAGTATAGGAAAAATTTAATGAAGATAAATAATGTCAAAAAAGGTGGGTTGAGAGAAAAAAATATTTTTAAGTCTAATAGCAATGATAATCCTTTAATAACAATTATAACTGTTGTTTTAAATAATGATAAATATTTAAATGAATGCTTGGATAGTCTTCATGTTCAAAATTATTCAAATTATGAACATATAATTATTGATGGTGGTTCCACTGATAGGACGATTGATATATTAAAAAAAAATAATGATAAAATTGATTTTTGGATTAGTGAAAAAGATAATGGTATCTATGATGCTTTTAATAAAGGAATGACTTTGGCAAGAGGTGAATATATTGGATTTTTAAATTCAGATGATGTTTATTATAGTAAATATACTTTGAACTATGTAATTGAGTCTTTTAATGAAAATAAATCTGTAGATTTTATTTTTGGGCCTGTAAAAAAACATTGGGCTTTACTACACGGTTTTAAACCATGGAAAATTTATTTTACTTGGGGATTTTATACAAGTCATTCCACTGGTTTTTTCATCAAACGCAGCTCTGCAAAAGATTTAGGAGAATATAATCTAAAATATAAATATTCTTCTGATTATGATTATTTTTTTAGAATGATAGTTAAAAAAAAAATGATCGGTCTAGGAGTTAAAAAAGATAAAATTTTTGGTATTTTTAGAAGAGGTGGATATTCAAGTAGGGTAAAATTTTTAGATCACTTTAAAGAAGAAATACAAATAAGAAATGACAATAAGCAGAATAAATTTATTATTTTTTTAATTATAGTTTATAAGAGCATTAGGCATTTAAATAAAATCTTAAAAAATTTATAATGAATATTTTAATTACAGGATCTGCAGGATTTATTGGCTTTAACATATCTGAGCACTTTTTGAAGAAAAATTACAAAGTATTTGGTGTTGATAATTTTGATGATTACTATTCTGTCAAATTAAAAAGAAAAAGAATCTCCATACTGAAAAACTACAAAAACTTCCATTTCTTTAATATAGATTTGACAAATTCACCTCAAACTAAAAAAGTTTTTAAAGGATTACATTTTGAATTTGTCTTTCATTTTGCTGCACAAGCAGGGGTAAGGTATTCATTACTAAATCCTCAAAAATATGTAAATTCAAATATTGTTAGTTTTATTAATTTACTTGAAAATATTAAAAATATTAAAATCAAAAAATTTATCTATGCATCATCAAGTTCTGTCTATGGTAACTCAAAAAAATTTCCATGTACTGAAAATCAAAAATTAGAACCAATAAATATTTATTCTAAATCTAAAGAATTTAATGAAAAAGTTGCATCTTTTTATAGTAAGACATACGCGATTAATATGATTGGTTTACGATTTTTTACTATATTTGGTGAATGGGGAAGACCAGATATGTTGTTAATAAAAATATTTGAAGCAATAAGAAATAAAGAAAAAATTTCTATTAATAATTATGGTAATCATTATAGAGATTTTACTTATATAGGTGATGTAAAAAAAATATTTGATAAAATATTGAATAAAAGAATAATTGGACACAAGATTTTTAATATTTGTTCATCTAAACCAATAAATATTTTAAAAGTCTGTAATAATTTTAAAAATCAAGGCCTTAAAATAAAAAAAATCGCAAAACATTCTGCAGATGTATTAAAGACATATGGTAGTAATAAAAGAATTAAAAAATTAACATCTGTAAAATTTGCGAATCAAATGCTCGAAATAAATAAATTGTATTATTGGTACAATAAAACAAAAATGTATAGATACCTTGAAAAATAATTTTATACCTCTCTATAAACCATCAATTTCAAAAGAAGAAATTAAAAATGTTAATTCTTGTTTAAATGATGGCTGGATATCATCCAAGGGGAAATTTGTATTAAGTTTTGAAAAAGAATTTAAAAAAAAATTTAATTATAAGTATTCAACTGTAACTACGAATGGCACTACAGCGCTGCATTTAGCTTTACTTAGTCTTGATATAAAACAAGGAGATGAAGTAGTTGTGCCAAATATCACTTTTGTTGCCAGTGCAAATTCAGTTTCTTATGTAGGAGCCAAGCCTGTTTTTGTTGATATTAATAAAAAAACGTGGCTGATGGATATCAATGAAATAAAAAAAAAAATTACTAAAAAGACAAGGGCAATCATTTTAGTACATCTTTATGGGTTCACTTATTCTCAAAAAGATATTTTATCCTTAAAAAAAAAATATAAATTAAAAATCATTGAAGATTGTGCTGAGGCAGTTGGTTCAAAATATGGTGATAAATTTGTTGGTTCTATAGGCGATGTTTCAACATTTAGTTTTTACGGGAATAAAACTATATCAACAGGAGAAGGCGGCATGGTAGTTGCTAATAATAAAAAAATATATGACAAAATTGTTTCATTGAAATCACAAGGTTTAAATATAAAAAAAACCGATAAT
>MDTG01404918.1_pt1 | contig 17569 bp, 16 predicted proteins | sample 811421 | NCBI WGS metagenome assembly MDTG01 (sample SAMN05326645, study PRJNA326480) | marine metagenome | isolation source: seawater | place: Pacific Ocean: South East | collected 2011
ATGCAGGACAAAGATCGTCATCGGAAAAATATCCATGCATCGAGCATTCCCTAATCATATGGTGACCTCGATGTCGATTATTCAAGAACCCCACGGTCATTCGATGAGTCGCCTTCCGGGAACCGTTATGGGCCATACTCCAAAGGAGGGCTCGTGCGGTCGGTAATTGTCGATTGGAGGAGGTCCCCATTTACCAAGGCACACAGAGGTTCACTTTCGGGCGTGAGGCCCGATGACTTTGCCGGACAAGTAATACGCGAACTAATGCGTAATTCGTCAATCGAAGCACATGAAATCGACGACATCATAGTGGGTTGTGCTTATCCAGAGGGGGAACAAGGTTACAACATCGGCCGTCTGATGACCTTTCTTGGTGGTTTCCCTCCAGAAGTTCCTGGTTCTACCATCAATAGGCTATGCGGGTCATCAATGCAGGCAATTCTTGCGGCATCGGCCCAGATTTCTGCAGGTTGGGGAGATTGCTTCTTGTGTGGTGGGATTGAGTCCATGTCCAGAGTCAAAAGAAGGGGATTCAACTGGAGTCCAAACCCGACTCTGGAGAAAGAACTTCCTCAAGCATACATCAACATGGGAATAACCGCTGAAAACGTTGCAGATCTGTATGAAATTTCTAGGGAAGAACAGGAAGAATTCGCCCTCGAATCCCATATCAAGGCAGTAAAGGCTTATTCAGATGGGAATTTCAAGGATGAGTTGGTCTCCATTGCATCCAAAGGCAGTGAATTTTCCCAAGACGATTGTATCAGGCCAGATTCTACCCTCGAATCAATGTCAAACCTAAAACCGGCATTTGTCGAAGGGGGATCAGTTACAGCAGCGACATCATCGCCACTTACTGATGGATCAGTATTCTCGCTAATTTGTAGTGAAGAGTTTGCAAGGTCCCACTCACTAAGGCCAATTGCTTCGATCGTATCTGGAGCGGTGACCGGTTGCCATCCAGAATTTATGGGTCTTGGACCCATATCCTCAACCAAACTAGCTCTCGAGAGAGCCGGATGGGGTGTTTCTGACATCGATGTATTCGAATTAAATGAGGCATTTTCGTCTCAGAGTATTGCCTGCATCAGGGAGTTAGGCCTGAACCCAGACACCGTGAATATTGATGGAGGCGCCATAGCAATAGGGCACCCACTGGGTGCATCAGGCGCAAGAATAACTTGCAAAGCCGCTAGCATATTGCATAGAACCGGCAATCAAAGGGCCATCGCATCTATGTGTATTGGCGGAGGTATGGGGATTTCTATCGCCCTCGAAGCATTGTAACCATATCGACGCCCTCATCAATGACCCACCAATAGCGAGTACGTGAGTGAGGATACCGGCGTCACCAAGAAGGGTTCTAGCCTGGAAGGAAAAAGGGTCATTCTCGCTGTTTCCGGAGGAATTGCCGCATCAGAGTCAATTAAGTTAGCAAGGGAGCTTAGAAGGCATGGAGCATACGTTTATCCAATAATGAGCAAGTCTGCAGAGCAGGTAATTTCACCACTTGCCTTGTCATGGGGTTCAGGAGACCAGGTAATCACCGAATGGGACCCAGAAATGTCTCAATTGAGCGATTTTGACGGACTAATCCTCGCTCCTGCTACTCGTAATTCAATTGCTAAATTCACTCATGGATTGCTCGATTCGCCCTTGATGATGTCTCTTTCTGCAGCATCTGGTCGTGGAATCCCAATGATGTTTGTACCATCAATGCATAACGATTTGTTCCATGACGCAGTAACAACAGATCTACTTTCATCATTGGAAGGTCTAGGGGTGGAAGTGCTGTTGGATGAACCCTCGGAGGGTAGGATGAAACAACCGAGTGCGACAGAAATTGTTGCACAATTCTGCAATATCACAAATAGGGGACTGCAAAATCGCAAGAGGGTCGCTGTAACACTTGGCGGAAACTCAGCACCTATCGACTCAGTAAGAAGCATCGTCAATACTTCCACCGGTAGAACTGGTTGGGCAATAGCAGAGCATCTGCATAGAATGGGGCATGAAGTGGTGTGCTTGGTCGGCAATACATCGAGCAATCCTACGTTTCAATTGCCTGACGTTAGATTAGCCAAATCTCCAAAGGGTATGCTAGATGAATCAATACTTCTTGCAAAATCTATTCCAGCACCAGAATTCTGGGTGCATGCAGCCGCAGTATTGGACTATGAACCAGAATACATAGATGGAAAAATTCCCAGTGGTGGGGACAATTGGAATATCGATCTCCGAGCAACAAAGAAACATCTCCGGGCTCTAAAGGATCATGTAGGAGGATCAAGAAGAATTGCATTCAAACTAGAGGTCGGAGTAGAGGAAGAAACGCTAATCTCAAAATCTAGGAATCTCATCTCCGAGAACGATCTAGAAGCCGTAGTTGCTAATTTACTCGATGAAGCCAATGGCGTCTCTAAGAAAAGAGGCAGGATTGTACACTCAAATGGCGATGTGGAAAGCATCCCGGATTTGTCATGTTTGTGTAACTCAATCGAGGTCATAATCTCTACAAACTGAGTCTCTGGCCAAAACGAATCATTCAAGCACTACTCCATATGGGAAAAGAACGTGGCGAAACATTCCAAGGCTAAGAGGGGGATTCCTCCTAAGTCAGATTTCAATTCATGGTATCCTGCAATAGTCGAGATAGCCGACCTTGTGGATAAGAGGTATCCCATCAAAGGCATGGACGTATGGAAGCCATACGGGCTTTCAGCGATGGGCCTAATCGATCAATTGGCTAGAGACGAGATGACGCGCACCGGGCATAACGAGTATCGATTCCCTCTATTGGTTCCCGAGGGCCTACTAGACAAAGAGAACAAACTAGTTTCCAGGCTGAAGGCTGCTAGAGAGGCTGGTGTAGACCCCTCTGATCTACGAATAGATGAAGATGAGTCTGGGTTCAAGAAAGAAGTATACTGGGTAACTCATGGGGGGGAAAATAAATTGGAGATTCCAATGTTCCTTAGACCAACCTCTGAGACCCCAATGTACACTATGTTCTCCCTATGGGTTAGAAGTCATGCAGACTTGCCACTAAAGACATTCCAGATTGTCAATACCTTCAGGTACGAGACTAAGCAGACCCGCTCATTCATCAGGGTTAGGGAGATTCACTTCTTCGAAGCTCATACGGTACATGCCGATCAGCATGGAGCCGATATGCAGATTCAGGAGGACGCAGAAATGGTCCAGAGAATCATGCATGAACTATGCCTCCCATCATTGGTATCAAAGAGGCCTGTTTGGGACACCTTCCCCGGTGCATGGTACACCAAGGCTGCCGATGTTGTGATGCCAAACGGGAGGACTTTGCAGGTCGCTACATACCATCACTATAGGGATCAGTGGGCCGAAGCCTTCGATCTTTCATACGAAGACTCCAATGGAGAGACAAGAATGTGCCATCAAACAACATTCGGAATGTCAGAGAGGCTTTTGGGAGCAGTGGTAGGTATGCATGGAGACGACAAAGGCCTGGTAATGCCACCATCGATAGCGCCATTCCAAGTTGTTGTAATGCCAGTGGCCTCTCATTCAGATGACAATGTCGTGCCAGCGGTCGAGTCGCTAGCCGCAGACCTAAATTCCAGCGGCCTTAGGGCAACAGTAGATTCTAGGGATGTCAGACCTGGAGTGAAGCACTATGACTGGGAGATCAAGGGGGCCCCTATCCGCATCGAACTGGGTCCAAGGGACCTAAAATCGAACACTTGCATCGCTACTCTGAGGACCGGTGGCAAGGTCGAGGTTGATTTGGAAGATGCGCCTAAGAAAATTTTAGATTTGCTCTCCGAGGTTTCAGACGAACTGAGAAAGAGGGCCAATTCGGTCGTTTCTGAACTTGTTCAGGAATTCCCGATCGATGATCTAAATTCCAAAGAAAATCTCGACTCCATAGTTAGCGATGGGGTAGTTTACGAAATTGCATTCGATGGAAATGATTCTGACGCGGAGATACTTGAGAAGAAGACTGGATTGACGTTATTGGGAGAGTGCGATGAGTCCTTTGCAGAACCAATGAAATGCCTAGTCTCTGGCAATAATACTACAAAGAAGCAGTATATTGCTAGGATGTACTAGTTACTTCTTCTTCGAGAGTAACCCGAAGACAGAAAAGACGGTGAAAATCACAATTAGAACCAGATCACCAATCAGGATCTCGCTCATTGGCTTAACCCAAGAGTCTACCTCATGCAACCGATCGTAGGTATAACCCTCCGTCCATACAACTTTCGTCTGACCGTAATCATCATTGCAGATTTGCCTCATATTGGCCACTCCAACAGAACATAGAGCAGCACCCATTCCTATTGCCATATTGAAAATCGTCACAATCATTCCAGCAAAGCCAGTAAAAAATACAAACCAACGCCTTCTTGCCCTAGTTCCAACATCGCTGCCCTTCATTTCAGAGATTTCTGGAACGAAATCAGGGAGGCTAACATCATCAGAAATCAATCCAAAATCTCCCACAGTTGGCAAGACACCAATTTCTGGCGCTTGGACGCCTAGTTCCTCTAGAGCCTCGCTGCCGTATATTCTCTCGGCCATTGAATAGAGTGCAGAATCATCCTCTATTTCGACGGGGTCGATTTCCCCCTCTAGAAGTCGCCTAACAGCCTCCGGGTCGGGCATATGAAGAATTCTCGGATTCAAATGACGTATCAAATGAACCCCATTCAGGACTCGCTCAAGAGGAGTTTTTCCTGTTTATCGAGTTTCTCGCCGCTTGACATATCGCTTCACTCGTCAATCCCACTTCCTCCATTAGCTCAGATGTGCCTCCGCTTTCTCCGAATCTGTCCCTGACTCCAACCATCTCCAATGGGACTGTTTTGCTCGTTGTAATCCACTCCGAAAGTGCTCCCCCGAGCCCACCAATAACTGAGTGATCCTCCGCAGAGACAAAGCACCCACATCTTTCCGAGAGAATTGCGAGCAATTCAGTATCTAACGGTTTGATTGTATGCATGTCCACTACAGTGCACTCGATACCATCATTGGCAAGTGTAGATGCTGCATTGCGAGCCTGCTCTACCATTACTCCACATGCAATAATAGCAACATCACTCCCTTCTTCTAGGATCGAACCAACTCCAATTTTCAAACCCAGTTTACTTTGGTCATCATACATTCTGCGAACTTTATTCCTTGCAGTTCTCATGTATGATGGCCCAGATATGCCCAACAGCTGAACAGTCAACTCCTCCGCAGATAAATCATCACATGGGTGAATGACAGTCATTTTTGGTATTGTTCGGTAAATGGATAAATCTTCTATTGACTGTGCACTGCTTCCATCAGTGCCCGTGTGTATTCCGCCGTGGCTTCCACATATGTGCACATTCAGACCTGGTCTCGCAATCCCGTTACGTACTTGTTCGAATGCCCTCTCAGTGAAAATTGCGAATGTGCTTGCAAAGGGGACCTTTCCAGAGGAGGCCATTCCTGCAGCAACGAGCATCATATTTTGCTCTGCAATCCCCATCGAAAATGTCCTTTCAGGGAACTCTTCACGAAAGTGACAAGATTTCGTTGACTTCCCTAGATCGGCTTCCAATACCACTACTCGGGGATCGTCTGATAGCCTAAGTAGTGCCTTACCATATCCATCACGAGAAGCCCCTCCAATTGATGGAGCACTCATGATAATTCCTCCAAGGCAATTCCCAACTCCTCATTATTCGGCGCCTTTCCGTGGAATTCGGGATTGTCCTCCATGAAAGAAACCCCCTTTCCTTTGGTAGTGTTTGCAATTATTGCAATGGGCCCGGAATCGATATTTTCTGTCCACTGCAAAGCCTCAACTAGTTCAGACATATCATGCCCGTCTACCTCACGTGAACTCCATCCAAAGGACTCAAACTTAGCCCCTATATCTCCAATCTCCATTTGTACTTCCATGAAGTCATCATTCTGTATCCTGTTCCTATCAACTATCACCCTTAGATTATTGACATTGTGATAATTTGCCGCCATCGCTGCCTCCCAAACTTGACCTTCCTGGGTTTCCCCATCACCGAGCATTACCCATATCCGCCTTTCGCTGGCATCCATCCTAGCGGATAAAGCGCAACCAAGCCCGAAAGACAGGCCCATTCCGAGACTGCCAGCGGAAAAATCCACCCCTTCAGTCCAATTCATATCTACGTGGCCCTGGCAAACCGAGCCCAAGGTCCTGAATGACATTAGATCGCTTTCTTCGAGAACTCCCATCTGATGAAGAAGAGCATACATCGCTGGACTTGCATGCCCCTTGCTCATCACAAACCTGTCACGATCATCCCAATCAGGATTGCTCGTATCGAACCTCATGATGGTGCCATACAGGGCCACCATGCTGTCAATAGCAGATAGTGAACCACCGGGATGGCCCGCGTTTGCTGCATGAGTCATCTTAACAATATCAATTCTACACAGCCTCGCCATTTCTTTTAATTCGGAAATTCTGTCTTCCACGGACTCGCCCACAAAAGGAATTTCTGAGTAGGGCTATTGATAGTTTTCAATGTATTTTTCAAACTACCCAGTAGAGTGATTCAAATCATACCATTTACTCGCGATGGTCATAGATGCTAATCCAATCTAATGTAGGAGGAGATTGGCGGGCTAACCTGGCCACTATCCGTATTCCACTTTCTGTGAAAAACGACCCATTGCTATCACATACTCTCGAGACACTAGTAGATGGGGGCAGGATCGCAAAGGACATTGGTTCAGATTTACACAGGAACTCAGACCTCCCCGGCCTAACCGCGTTAGCACGGATGATCAAACAATCCAGATTCGGGGATCATGTATTCTTCAACGAAAACCTACATGTTAACACAACGAACATTTGTACCCTTGCTTGCCGTTTCTGCGCCTTCAGAAAGGGCCCAAGACATAGCGATGCTTACTCTCTTTCACCCGAGGAGTTCGTTTCAAGGATCGAGCCATATCACGGAGTAATCGATGAGGTGCATGCCGTAGGCGGCCTGCATCCACAATGGACAATTGAACATTATTCGGAAATTTATGAGATGACAAAGAGACACTTCCCGGAAATCAGCATCAAGTCTCTTACTGCAGTCGAAGTTAAGCACATTGCCTCTAGATCCCGACTTTCGATTAGGGAGACACTCAAGCGTCTGCAGAAATCAGGCCTAAATTCCCTGCCAGGTGGTGGGGCTGAGATTTTGGTCGACTCGATCAGGGATCGTATATGCATGGGCAAGGAGAAGTCACTGGAATATCTGGAGATACATGCGATTGCTCACGAGCTGGGTATTCCCACGAACAGTACAATGTTATTCGGTACAATCGAAACTATCGAGGACAGAATGACCCACTTCGACATACTCAGGACTCAACAGGACACTTCCGGCGGTTTCCAGTGCTTCGTACCGTATCCTTTCCTGGAGGACAATACAAGACTCCCAGAAGCCAAACTAGCATCAGGAGAAGAGATAATCAGGGTTATTGCACTATCTCGAATTATGTTAGATAACATCCCACACATCAAGGCTTACAGGATGAACATCGGGGATAATCTGGCTTCGATTGCTATCAACGCAGGTGCCGATGATATCGATGGTACTGTTGGCCACGAGGAGATAATGCACGACGCAGGGAGCACCACGAGTGTCGATTACGATAGAGATAAGCTAGCCAGATTAATCGAGGAAGCAGGTCAAGAACCAGTGAAAAGGAACTCCACATACTCACAATTCCAACCTATTTCTTCGAAGCCACTCATTCAATCGCAGGCACTCCCAATCATAGGTCAGTGAGAGAATGTCCTGGCAGAGGGTCCTTGGCAGAGTTTCGTTCATCAATTGCGACCCAATCTTCCATGCTATCAGTAACAATTGGCAGATTCTGGCTGCTCCGCCTTCGTGGTTAACTGGGCACCTCATTAGAAGAGATTGCATCACTGCTCCCATACCAGCTGCCGATTATGCAACCAATTGCAATGAACTGAGTCTACTAAGGGACATAGGGATAGTGGGCAGAGAATCTGTTGGGTCGGTGATACTCTTTGGTAACAGATCCGTCGAATCAATGCGTGATATCGCACTGCCTTCTGATTCCTCGACATCTAATATGCTAATGAAGTGGATTTTGGCAAAGAGGGGCCTTGACCCAAAACTGGTCCCCATGGGGCCAGACATTGAATCCATGCTGAGTGAATGCGATGGGGCGCTCATTATCGGCGACAGGGCTTTATCGGCCGCAATCAGCAACCCAGAGTTGGTTCGGATGGACTTGGGAAGTGAGTGGACAAAAATTACAGGGCTACCGATGGTTTTCGGAGTATTCGCAACTAGAAAGGACTCCCCCCCAGTTTTTGTCAATGAGGCCAGAGAATCTATGCTAAGTAGCTACAAACTTTTTCTAAACGAAGAAAATTACAAGTCAGAAGTAGTGTCAATTGCCTCACAAAAGATAGCTCTACCTAAGGATAGGGTGGCCATGTACTACGAATCAGAAGTTTCGAATATTCTCGACAAGACCTCGATAGAAGGACTACAAGTTTTCCTTGAAGAAGTATGCGAGATGGAGTCGGAGCCAAGTTGGTTCAAATCAGATTAATCAGAGTAGTCTAGCCTATCACTAGAAACCCAGTTAAGCAAATCAATTGCCACCTCGCATGATTCTGCTACAACAATCTCGTCATCCTCTACGAACTTCTCCAATGTTGACATAGCGACTCTGTTCCCAATAGCTCCCAGAGCCTCTGCAGCCTCGTGCCTGACCATGACATCCTCTTCAATATCCTCCAATCTTTCGATCAGATGTGGAACTGCATGGTCATCCTGCATCTGCCCCAAAACATATGCGATTTCATGCTTCAATAGTGCAGATGAGGATTCAAATGCAGCCGCCAAAGCTTCCACAGCATCCTTTCCCCCCATGTTCCTCAGAGCGAATAGGGCCCTCATCCGTTGGAACATCCGCTCCTCTTCATCACACAGACTAGCCCTTAGCTTCCCTACTGCCAAACCGTCGCTGGGCGGCGCAGGGTCAACAGAACCGAACTCGCTTACATCTGGTCTTTCTGCCATTACTCATCAGCCCCAATGAATTCCATCCTTCTCGCATCGAAGTCAGACCTGACCAGACCAACTTCCTGCCCCCTTTCGAGAAATTGCCTCACTGCCTCACGCCCTTCTTCCCCATAGTCAATTGTCCTATCGTTCACATACATCCTAACGAACTCTTCGTTTGTGTCCTCATCGATCCCTCTCCCCCACTTAATTGCATCCTGTAAAGCCAAATCTGGATTTGATAGGGAATACTCTATGCTCTTCCTAATGTCATTAGAAATCTCTCTGCAAATGTCTGCACCCAGGTCCCTTCTTACAACGTTCCCACCAAGTGGCAATGGGAGTCCAGTGTTCTGATTCCACCAAACTCCTAGGTCTATGACCATAAACGCTCCTTCGTTTGACCATGTGAGCTGTCCTTCGTGAATAATTACCCCAGCCTCGAACTCACCGCTCAGGACACCTGGCTGAATTTTATCAAAGGGCACTTCCCTGACTTGTACATCTCCCAAAGCCAGAATGAGGGATAGGTATGAACTGGTGCTCTTACCAGGAACAGCGATAACTCGAGTCTTTGCTTCCTCGATGCTCATTTCCCTATTTGAGATGAGTATTGGCCCATATCCCTCTCCCATCGACGCACCACAATTCATCAGGGCATAATCCTCGGAAATGTTAGGATACGAATGTATGCTTACCGCAGAAACCTCGAAGTTGCCATTTCTCGCCTCTTGGTTCAGAGTATCAATATCCACCAATACATGCTCATACGACCTCCCTGCTGTATCTATCAGCCCCTGAGTCAAGGCATGGAACATGAAAGCATCATCTGGATCGGGTGAATGGCCAATGCGAATTTTCATTTCGGACTCAATCATGTCTATTGCGCGTAGTTTGGAGTTGAAATGGCTTTTCGTCAACACCTCTCCGCGCAATAATGAAATGGTCTTCCCTAGAGGACCGCTCATGCCCGACTCCTCCAAGCTCTCTACTGCTTCAGGGCAACTCGGACCGGTTTGCGCTATCACCGGCAAGGCCCTCAAGTTCTCCGAGGCAATTGTTCTCGACAATGAGTACGTTTGCTGGGAGGCATACGTCGAGTCAACCGGCGCCTCCCCTTCTACGGATGGGAAGGAAGTCGGCGGACTAAAACTTGGCTGATTGAAAACTTATGGCCCTCGCCCCTCTTTTTGCCTCATGGCGGGGGGCTGGAGCAGGTTCGCATTACGATTCTCCGAGTATTATGACTCCATTTCTGCAGAATCCCTTTGGACTCCACCAAGACTGAGAACCAGGGAATGGATGTTCATCCCTTGGGGTGGCGCACCCCCAGATAGACACAGAGCTTTCTCCGACAAGAAATCACTGCACTCTTACCTTCGTAGTAGATCTCCCCACTCATGCTTTCATAGCACTGCATACTACCAAGACCCATCGAAATTGAAGATGGCAGAAAAGGGCTGGCTCGGTGCTGATCTCATTTTCGACCTGGATGGCGATCACCTACCTGGCGTATCAGACAATGACTTCCCAGCAATGATAGAAGTCATACAAAGTCAGGCCTGGCGGTTGTGGAATGAATTCCTAGAGCCCGAATTTGGTTTCAAAGAAAAGTATGCTCAATTCACATTCTCTGGGCATCGAGGGTTCCATATCCATCTCAGAGATCCCAACCTCCTCCATCTTGATTCTAATGCAAGAAGAGAGATTGTGAATTACATTAGGGGAGAGGGAATTGACATCCAGTCAACAATCTCGGACAATTCCGGATGGGGACGTAGGGCATTGCAAGGAATTGACTCGACTCTGGAAAAATTGTCTACTATTTCCAGCGGTGCAAGTGGAAAGGGCGCTTTAATCGATGAGTTGCATGGCATTCTTACTACAAGAGCCAATTCACCACAAGTAAATCTGAAATCCACTAGTAGGGCCAGTATTGTAGAACTAGCAGATCAGGCAGATAACGAGGATAAAGTTTCCAGACTAAAGAAGGATCCAAGCCTCTCGGTTTTTGGGCCAAAATGCTCTCCCATATTCTGGGAACTTGTGAAGGGAGACTCCTCTGTAGTGATTGGAACGGCAGGAGAGACCGACGAGGTCGTCACGGTGGACACGAAGAGAGTAATCAGGTGGATCGGTAGCCTGCATGGTAAATCGGGATTGCGAGTCACTGAATTACCATTAGAAAGACTAGATCCCGACTCTAGGAACAAATTCGACCCCCTTACGGAGGCAGTTGCCTTCAGAGGCGGGACAGTCAAGGTCCGGGTCCTAGCTGAAGACGTAACTGCGGAGATATCCGGACACAGGGTCGAGCCTATGCTTGGGGACGAAATAGAGGTGCAGGAGTCCATGGCTATGTTTCTATGCCTGAAAGGATGGGCCGAGATATGCAAATGAGCCCAATTTAACATAAAAGTGAATAATTGACTCATCTCAATTACGAAGCCACAGAATATTGAATAGTGTTGAACTTCGCAAACTAATCGTGAATGACCCACTGGACGACGTGGAAACCGATTCAGAAGGTCTACCTAGTCCACTTCCGCCTCCTCCACCTGGAATAGACATGCCACCTATGCCAGAACCCGATTTACCATTGCCCGAAATTCCACCGGCACCTTCCGAACCCCCAACTCCGCAGTTTGGATTTATGCCAGAACCATCGGCAGATGGGGATCTATTGGACGCTGCTAATTCACTAACAGCCAATTCACCAGGTCAATCTGACGAGCAACCATCAGATTTCAAATCGGTATGGAATAAGAGGAAGTCTTCAAACCCCTCTATATCGAGTGACTCAAGAGATAGCATTTACAACAGAATTGACCGAATTTCCACGGGCCGAGGAGAATCTCTGATGGACAGGTATGCAGACCGGTTCGGCTCCGATCTTGATCGGGAAATCATCGTCCTAAGAAAGAAGGATCAAGACGATTTAACCTCAATAAAGCCAACAGTCGAATTAATCTCTGAAGTGAGTAAAAATGAGATGTCACTAGAAGAATTCCTCGAGGCCATGGATGATTCAGACTTCGTAGGGAGGGTAGCGCAGAAGACTGGGGTTTCCGTGGAGAAAATCGACGAACTGGATCTAGACTCTATGCAGGAATTCTTCGAAAGCGCCGATAAGGATAACTCTGGATCGCTAGACTTCGACGAGTTTGTGAATGGGATTATTCAGAGCTTCAGGAGCTATGATGAGGACTTCTCCCACTTCTTCACTGTCGTGAACGGTCTACTCGGTCAATTACCCGATGACAAAACTTTAGCATTCATTGAATCGGAAGGATTCAAGTTATTCGAGACCGTCGGCAATGATCCAAAGTCATCGGATAATGAATCAAGAGGCGAATTCTTCACTATGGTTAATGAACTGCTTGTAGACCTGCCCGATGCAGTCATGAAGTCATTCACTGAATCTAATGATTTTGATTTGTACAAGGTAATCGCAAGCAGGTACGGTGGTTGAATGGGTCTCTTGGAGAAGGCTGGTCAGATAAATTCAGGTGAGCCTACCACAGTTGCTCCAGCTGAACCAGAGGCCAAGCCCGAACCCGTGGCAGCCGAAACCGTAGCGGAGCCAGAGCCAGTTAAGTCGAAGAATAGGTCCAGGAGAAAGAGGGCACCTAGGAAGAAAAGGGAACCTAGACAGAAGAAGGTCCGCGTTGCAAAGGTCATGCCAGAGGATTATGTGGAGGCTTCTAGAAGTCAGCAGGTAATCAGGAGGGGCTCCGACTTCATCGTTTCATATGGGTGGACAGTCCCACTTACAGTACTAACCGCATGGGGCTCTTACTTCGATCCAACCTACATCTTCCTACTTGGAATGCTGCTGATTGGATTCAACCTAGGTTTCATGCCATATACTACAGGTCGGTCAGTCGGTAACTGGATCAGCAGGACAACCTTCGTAACCGCCAAGTCCGCTACACCCCACCAGTCATACATCTTCCTAAAGGGACTCACATTCCCTATGGTGATGCTAGGACTAATCATGTTCCTGACCTCCACCTCTGAGGGTTTCGGAAGCCAGAGTGGGCAGATTCTCCTGGCGACCTCGTTGGTATTCCTATTGCCGCCGATACTGGACTACCTGTTCTACCGATTCAAGAGGGACGACTTGGGGCTCTGGGATACATTGTACGGAGGGGTCTGGATGGTTAAGACCAGCAAGTCTGCCGAGTCCAAGGGCTGGTTAAAGAGACTCGAGCAGCTTGGAGACTACTCAGAGGCACAGGGCTGGTGGTCGGACAATGAGTCGAATGATGACTCAAGCGCCTAAACAGTCGAACATTCAGTATTCTACAGGAACTGGATCTAGCGACCTCCAAAGGAACCAACACGCCGCACTACGGTAAGGGCGCCATGATTCAGCTACCTCAAACATCTCTTTTTTTGTCACTGCACCTGGGACTAGGCCTTGAATTCCCCTTTCAACACCCAGATCACCCAGACTCAGGACATCTGGGCGCATCAGAGAGAAAATGAGCATCATCTCAGCAGTCCAAGGCCCGACTCCTTTGAATTGAACTAGATGTTTAGCGATCGAGTCATCATCCATTTCCTCAAAACCCTCTGGTAGCAGTGGTACCTCGCTTGTAGCGATTCCACGAATATACTGGCTCTTTTTCAGCGATAGACCACAAGATGCTAGATCTCCAAGCGTGCAGGAAGCGATAGACTCCACATTAATCTCCTCGCACAGTCGCTCCAATCGTCCATGAATGGTATCTGCAGCTTTAACGGAAATCTGTTGACCAACAATGCTTCTTACCAGGGTCTGGAATATTTCTCCACGTCCAGACAAGTACTCTTCACTATACAATTCGACCGTACTACCGAGTAGGGGGTCTCCAGATAGGTGTTCAACAGCCTCGTCCCACCATTGTGGCTTACCTTTCTGCATGGGTGTATCAAGAGGCTCCACTCTATGATTAGTTGCCTGAGACATCTAGGCTCATTATGAAAGCGGAGAAATCACTGTTCGGGCTCTGAATCGTACCTGCTGCGGGCTAGCTCGCGCATATCCTCGTGGAGAACCCCATCGTCAATTGCATCCTGATCTGACTCATCGACTATCTCAACCCCAAGAAGGGTCTCGATAATGTCCTCCATTGTGACAAGTCCTGCAGTCCCCCCAAATTGGTCCTTGGCTATCAATAACTGTTCCTTGTTCTCTAACAGTATGTCGAGAGCTTTGTCAACAGATGTATCAACATCACATGCGATTAGTTCCCTACATAGATCTCCCATAGTAGTATCAAAATCGTCGTCAGCAGCCCTCCTTAGAATCTCACTCCTTAGTACCAAGCCGGACATCTCGTCGACGCTATCGACGTAAACAGGCATCCTCCCATGGACCATTATTGGTATCCTTTCCATGACCTCTTTGACAGTCTCGGTTGACTTTACGGAAGTCATCACAACTCTCGGAGTCATGATTTCGGTAACCCTCATCTCCCTCAGTTTCAGAAGATTCTGTATCACCGCCTCCTCATCCTCTTCGATAACATCAGACTCCTCGGCGATATCTGCCAGAACAGACAGCTCGTTACGAGTCACAGTTTCCGTCTCTACCTGTGGGAATGGTGCCCGCATTAACTCGATGGTTACAACTATTGGCCAGAGTACCCACATCAGCCACCCAAGAACGTGGTAGGAAGAAACAGTCATCTTTCTCCAGTACAGTGCTCCGATCGTTTTAGGGAGTATCTCGCTCAAAAGCAGTATTGCTATGGTTAGAATTGCAGCAGATCCGGCAATCACGTATTCCCCTTCGAAGTTATTCTCGACTTCCGAACCAACTCCAAGCGCTCCAACGGTGTGGGCAATTGTATTCAAGGTCAAAATTGCAGTTAGAGGGCCCTCCGGGTCATCCTTCCATTTTGACCACGTGGCACTGACCTTCGCATGTGTGTCCTTAAGGGCCACAATGTGGCCATGAGACGTAGAGAGTAGCACCGCCTCAAGAATGCTGCACAGGAAGGACGCACCCAACGCCAGTACGGCGTAAGCAATCATCATAGTGTAATCAGCCAATTCTGATGCCTCTAGGAGTGTTTTCGTCTCTTGAGAAAGGTATGGTTGGGCTTTCCACAGCGTTTGGCTCCATACCGTTCCGGGCGAACATGACATAAATATCTAACTTGACCGACCTTTTGGGCTAAGACATGGAGTACGTCACTATTTTCATGGCGTGGCCATACGCAAATGGCCCCCTTCACCTTGGTCATGTGGCAGGTAACTGTCTCCCTGCCGATATACAGTATAGGTACGAGCGTGCTCGAGGCAGGAGGGTGCTGATGTGTAGCGGTTCGGACGAGCATGGAACTCCAATCACGCTTACAGCTGAGGAGACGGGTATTAGCCCACAGCAGGTGGTCGACAAGTATCACGATGTGAACACCCAGGCGCTCGCTGACTTGGGTTGCTCATGGGTCAATCCTGTGGATCCTAGAGGGGTTGAATTTGGGGGAGCCTTGTATAATCGTACAACCGATCCTATGCACAAGGAAATCGTGCAAGAGGTATTCACTCAGTTGCTGGACTCGGGATTTCTCGAGCGCAAGTCTATGCAGCAGTATTGCTCTGTAAACAATGACGGAAGGGTCAGATTCCTTCCGGATAGATACGTTGAGGGAAAGTGTCCTGCGTGCTCAGAAGATGGTGCTAGAGGGGATCAATGTGACTCTTGCGGTGCCACTTACGAGGCTCACGAACTCATTGACCCCCGCTCCAAGTTAGATGGTGAGTCGGAGATTGAAGTCAGGGACACAGAGCATTATTTCCTTAGACTAAATGACTTCCAGGAATCACTGGAGGCACACTCTTCTGAGAGGAAATCGGTATGGAAGGCTAACGTCCGTTCCATGTCCAAGAACTGGCTTGACATGGGCCTTCGTCCAAGGGCTGTTACTAGGGACATTGAGTGGGGGATAGAGATCCCACTAGAAGGAAAAGAATGGGAAAAAAAGAGAATCTATGTCTGGTTCGAGGCTGTACAGGGTTACTACACGTGTGCTAGAATTTGGGCAGAGCGATACGCCGCACCATCAGGGCATAACGATGGAATTGACGCCTGGAAGAATTGGTGGTTGGTCCCAGAGGAAGGAGAGAGCCCCCGACATATCTACTTCATGGGTAAAGACAACATACCGTTCCACACTATTATCTGGCCTGCAATACTGATGGGTCTCAATGCCAAGGATGCAAGTGAGGTTTCACATGTCTCAGACCCGGGAGGGATGGTCCTAGAGGACAACGTCTCATCGAACGAGTACCTGATGCTCCAAGGTGGCCAATTCAGCAAGAGCCGCAGGCATGGCGTATGGCTGCCTTCATACTTGGAGAGGTATGACCCGGATGCACTCCGGTATTACCTATCCATCAATATGCCAGAGACCCATGACACAGATTTCAGGTGGGATGAGTATGTTGACAGGGTTAATAATGAGCTAATTGGAACATATGGTAATTTCGTGCACAGGGTGATGACCCTGGCCCACCGTCTGCAGAGCGATGGAGGTAACCCCCTTGCTAGATTTGATGATAATGAGTCACACCAGGAAACGATAGTTTCGGTCAACGAGAAGATATCCAGTGCGATCGATTCGATGGAGAGGCAGCGTTTCAAAGAGGCATTGAGGAGCATAATGGGAATCGCCCAGATTGGAAACTCGGTACTCCAGGATGCCGCCCCATGGAAGTATCTCAAAGGAGAGGAAACGCCAGAAAGTCGTAAATCTCTCTCTTCACTGGCCTTATCATGGAGGATTTGCAGCTGTCTAGCTGTCTGTTTGAGGCCATTCATACCGTTCTCCTCGGACAGGCTATGGTCAATGCTCGGTAACGAATCGGACATCGACACCATTCTACTGGAGGATTCAATGAATGGAACAGAGCCACTATCATGGAACCCTGAAGCACCTAATCCACTCTTCACACGATTAGAATTGGATGAGATTCTCGAGAGCGAGGAGTCATTGTCCGACAGTAAGGACAATGACTCGTCGCCCATCCCAAAGAGCGGAGGGGATTACATCGACTTCGAGGATTTCATGAAGGTGGAGATGAGGACGGGGAGGATAGTCTCAGTAGAGGATCACCCCAACGCGGACAAACTTTTCGTGATCACAATCGACGAAGGATCAGAATCAACAAGAACAGTTTGTGCAGGTCTGAAGGGGCATTACGAGCCATCTGAGTTAGAGGGTCTGAACGTCGTATTCGTAGCCAATCTGGAACCTAGGAAACTCAGGGGGGTAATGTCCGAGGGAATGATCCTTGCTGCAGACGACGGTGAAGGTGGGGTGAAGGTCCTTACTACCGAGGGCGATATCCTTTCGGGTTCGAGGGTGAGGTAGTCAAACGCCTCTCCTGCCAATGCAGATCGATGAAGCCAAAATTGTCGAGATTGCTGCGAAGAAGCCGAACCCTGGGGTGAATACCCCCCCAGTTGGCATGTCTGCCCACAAGTCGTAGAACACGATCTGGAAGTCCTTGCTCCTGTATTCGTCATCATCGGG
>MDTG01149063.1_pt1 | contig 17568 bp, 11 predicted proteins | sample 811421 | NCBI WGS metagenome assembly MDTG01 (sample SAMN05326645, study PRJNA326480) | marine metagenome | isolation source: seawater | place: Pacific Ocean: South East | collected 2011
GTGTAGTTTGGATAACTGGTTTATCTGGCGCGGGGAAATCTGTTTTGGCAACCTCTTTGGTTGCGCGACTTCGTAGCATTGATGGTGCACTTAATAGTTTCCAGTGGCCATGTGTTGGAAATCAACCTCCAGGCTAAAAGAAATTAATAAGGCAGTAGATTGAAGCGATGAGTGAATGACAAGATATGCAACAGAAGCCCAACACTATGCTGCAAGACTTACTGCTAGTATTCCTAAATTATGATTGGCATCCGGATGGTTTGACTGAGATTTTACAATAGCCGGGTAAAGTCGCTGTGCATCTTCTAGCTTGCCATCTCTAGGAGCAACAATACATCGCCGAAATCCCGGATCAGCCGTTGGTGCCAAAGGAACAAATAATAAATTATGCTGCTCCGTATTTTTTGTAATGCTTATTTTAACTCTTCATAACATTCATTTTGTATCTATTTTGGATACACATCAAATGCAATTACGCAGCGCTCACTGTCTTTTTTAAAAGGTAAAGTTCGATGGAATAAGGAAGACGGAAACATAATTATATCCCCCGATTTTGGAATATGTACTTTCCTAGGAAAATTTTTGTCCAGAATAGGAAGGTCATATCCATGCAAACTTAATTCAATGGCACCCTCTTGACTTTCCTCCTGATCAATCGTTTTAAGGTAGACGACACCACTTAACCAACCAGATGGATGGATGTGTGATTTTTGATGTCCACCTTGGATTAAACGAACAAACCACCCTCGCAGACCATAATCGGCCGGCCAATGTCGTATAAAGCCACATTGTTCGTTCAAAAACTTCGATCGATAGTTTTTTATCTCCTTTTCAATTATATTTTCGAGTAGACTGCAGTTTTTGCCAGCGTCAAAAACTGTGCTGGAAGACTGAAAGCCCATCCGAGTTGTTTTATTTTCAGGTTCCCACAATAATTCCATCTGACCTACTTCGTACAGCAAACTTTCAATAAATTTCTGCGTGTTAGAGAGGTGAGAACTTAATTCTCCAAGATGAAGAAAATTTAGGGGCTGCGCACAAAATGTGTACTGGTCTTGTATTTTGAGTTGATTAGCGGCAAATGCACTGACTGCCGCTAACCTTATATTACGATCGTCAAGAGGGGCAACAGTTCTTAGGCGATGTGTAAATTGATCGTAAGCTCCCTTCTTAAACAGGCATTCAAAAATCTTTGCCTCTGACTCCGGAGTGCACAAAATCGACAAGTGTTGTATAGCTGCATCGTACTCCCCTATTGCACAGAACATATTTGCTATATTATTGTGAATTTCTTTGTTGCCAGGTTCAATGCTTAAAACTCTCTTTGAATATTTTATCCCGTCGGAGCATGAACCTTGCTTTTCAAAAACAATGGCAAGATTTTGATAGCTTTTGCTAAACATTGGCTCCAAAATCACGGCCTTTATAGACTCATATTTTGCATCCTCCAATTTTTTTAAATCTATGGAAAACTTACCGCGATTGAAGTACGCGTCAGAATAGTTAGTCTTAATTATTATTGCTCTATCGAGAATAACCACTGCTAACTCAAATAAATTTAATCCGCCAAATGCTGAAGCTAAGTTGTTGTACGCTGCGCTATTAGACGGTTCCAGCACCAAGGATTTTTTATAACTACTGACAGCCTGATCAAACCTGCCATCATTTTTGAGAGCAATTCCGAGGTTGCTGTGGGCTTGTGAATTTTTTAAATCTAAATTCACTGTTTTGCGAAATTGTAATATAGCGTCCTTAAACAAACTTGATTGTAAGTATATAGCACCCAAGATATTTGGTATCACCGGATTTCCTTCAAACTCATTTTCGAGTTGCAGGGCATACAGCAGCGCATCTTTCAACTCCCCGCTTTGATATAAAGAGGTCAGGCGGTCAATTTGTTTTTTTATATCGCCTTTTGATTGAGGATTCTTAATTCTCCCTGCATTCGAGTTACGCAAAAGTTTTTCAAGTTTTCCAACTAACTTATTAGGCGGATTTACTTCTTTATAACGTATTAAAATTTGCTCGGCTTCGATGTAACGATCGTGCTTTATCAAAATTTGAACATAATTTGATAATATATTCTCATCATTAGGGCTAAGGTTAAGTGCTTTATCAAGATAGGGAATTGAAGCATCGACATTCCCAGCCCGAACGGCAAGTAGGCCCATATAATGGTTGCCATTAGCATTTTCCGGATCAGCTTTCAGAATAGCCCTTAGAAAAATCTCCGCTTCATCATGATGCCCTTTTTTTATAGCATTGGCCGCATTTCGTAGCGCTTGGGGAAGTGACAATCTCATCGTAATTACTTACAAATATTTCTGAGGTGAACTCAAACCATAAACCGGTTTAAAATGATTACAAAGTTTAAAAGCCGCTGAGTATGTTATTTGTTTCTAGGCTGAACTTCTTCTATAGGCGTAAAATTTCATGCTAACCTAAAGACTCCGAAAATATCGCTTAAGTTAGACGCTGGCTAACTTTAACCGCCACCTGTTTAGTAAAGAACGAGACTGCGATCACCTCGTATTTTAATTGAAACTGAAAACAAAACTCCTCTAACGCTCTGTATTCATCCTGCTCCCATTCTGCATTAATAATAAGTTCGTCGAAAACAAGTATCGTCTTGCTATCAATTATACCTAGAGAATTCTTGAGCGCGCATATTGTTGACGAGTATAGATCAGCATCAAAATTAATTATCGATGCCTTACTACGATCTTCACTAAAAAACACCGGGAGAGTGTCTTCAAAGTTCCCAACAATGAATTCGCCGCCGTCAATCTTGGGGATCACACCTAGATTGCTGTAGTCCCCCGCCTTTTTTTCATGCCAGTCCTCTGGTAATCCCTCAAAGGTATCAAAACCGTAGCCGCGTCCAAATGACTTCATAAGATATTTAAACGATGTAGCTGTCCAAACCCCAAATTCGTAGAAGGGTCTTGATTTATCAGCTAATCCTATCACCGCGTCAAAAAAATGCCACCTATCAAAATAAACTTCTGGCTTGTTTTTCAAATTAAAATACCAGTCATAGGAACGTTTCATAGGGTGGGTCTCATAAATCGTTGTCGCAAGGGCCTTAAAATCCGCGGCCGTTCCGGCGATGGCTTTTAACGCAGCCAATGTTATAATTGTTCGATCATGATTACTATTCACAACATGACCTCGTTTCAGTGTCTCCGTGGCAATTTCTATGTTCTTGCTTAGCCCATGTGAATTCCAATACGCTTCGTAGAAAGCTGGGTCCAAACTTATGGCCCGCCTGTAGCTAAAGGCTGCTTCATTGTTCCGTGCCAATTCATTTAAGCATAGTCCTAGGTTGTTATGTCTTTTGGGATCTTTAGGCATCAAAAGCAGGGATCGCTGATAGTAGATAAAAGCTTTTTCATATTGCCCAAGTTTCACCAAAGTAGAGCCAACGTTGCCGTAAGCCGCACCATTATCTACCGTAAGCAATAATGCTTTTTTTAGGGTTAAAAGAGCTGCTTCAAATCGTTTAAGTTCAATTTGAGTTGCCCCCAAATTATTATACGCTTCTGCAAAATCCGGACTTGTCGTAATGGCATCATGATAGTTTTCTATAGCCGCTTCGAATTTTCTAAGGCCATAAAAAGCAGCCCCCCTCGTCGAGTAAACTCTTGAAGAGTTAGCCTCATGCTTGGTTAGCTTCTCCAAAATTGATATAGCCTCATCGTATTTCTCAAGATCGTTCGCAACGGTCGCCAAGCTGTAAAGCGCTTCAACATAATCAGGCTTAAGTTCAACAGCATTAACAAAACTGGAGTAGGCCTTGTCTTTTTGACCACTCTTAAGGCGCACGATAGCGATGTTATAGTGGGTTTTTGGTGCATTTGGCTTAAGCGTGATTGCTTTTTCAAAACTTTCTTCGGCACGCGCATAGTCTTTTAATTCTGAGTGGATTGCTCCTATTATGCTAAGCAGTGTAGGTGAGTCTGGAAAATGCGTTTTTAATGCTTCTGCATATGCAAGTGCTTCCTCAAACTTGTTCTGCACATAAAGGCGTTGTAATTCTTCTAGTGCCTTCTTATCCGGATTTACTATCGTAGCTCCAGAAGTGTTTTTGTATTGAAGTGCCTCGGTCAATTGGAGTTCTAATGGTCTCAGAAAATTTTTATTTACACCATGCCCCTTGGCTTCTTTTAGGGTCTCTACTCCTTCTTCAAACCGCCTTAATTTAATAAGGGTGTGGATATAGCTCAACCAGAATTGAGCTGTTTTCGGGTTTACTTCAAGGGCTTTTCTAAAAAATGGGAGTGATTGTTCGAGTTTACCAACACTAACACCAAGAACCCCCATATTATGATTAGCGTCTGGATGGTCAGGATGAGCTTTTAAGATCGCTGTATAATACTTGTCAGCATCTCCAACATTGCCTTCTTTATGAGCTGAAATACCCCTTTTCAACGCTTCTTCTAATGAAAACTTTTCCATTGGTATTGAGGCCTTCTTTGAAATACCATTTCCCTAGCGATTAAAATTATAGCGGCTGATTTATTCTCATCAATCTATAATACTTGAATCTAACAGTTGAAGTTAATTTTTAAACAGTTTGATATTTTGATGCAGTGATGATTTCGCATAACGTGCACTGGAAAACCGATAAAGGAAATTGGTGAATCAATAAAGGAGTTTGGCTACGCCATAGCTGGTACATACCACGAAAAAATTGGGTTGTCTCTCTCAAAAATATGCCCCCTATCTAACTCATAAATAGCATCGGGGTCTGGATAAGAGGCTTGGATATTGCTTCCCGCAAGCCAACGACTGATTCCTTAATAGCCTCGTTATTCTAGTTCGATGTTATCGGTTCGGCAGAAATTTACCAAATTATTAGAGAACGCCTTTTTTCCAGGCGTCAAATTAACTGGAGTTGTGGTGGTCATTAAGACCAACCGATCCCCCAGGACCTTTTGGCGACAGGCTATCTCTCGATCTTCAGAAAACAACGTTTGCACAGTGAAAATAATCGGTCAAGTAAGCCGTCTAACTTTAAACGTCATTTGCCACTTTATTATAAGAGTTCAAATATTTGATGTTATTAGGAGAGTACCGAGATGATACATTTTATTCTTTACCGAATTAAGGTAGCGCTTTTTTACAATCGCGAACGCAGCGGTCATTATCTCTGTATTTTATTTACATAATAAAAAAAACCCCGGCAAAAGCCGGGGTTTTCCAAAAATGTTTCTGCCTAGATCAGGCGACAAAATCGATGTCAAACCCTGATAGACTGGAATTCGTTACACCTTCTAAGAACAAGAATGCGTCAATTGCATTAAATGTACTTGAAGTGTTAACACCACCGTTCTGAGCAACAAGCGCGAGTTCAACACCACCTGAAGCCAGTTCATAAGCTAGGATCATACCTTCGTTATCCGCTAGAACAGCACCGAGCGTGAAAGTTCTATCACCAGCAGTACCAACGTCCGTGAGCGCTGCAGCGGCGTCCGCATACGTTTTACCACCTAAGACGATGATGTCCCCTGCATTAATCGCTTGGTTGTCGACAGACACGGTCACGAAAGTAGCGTTACCCGCTCCAACGGATCCACTATTACCATCCTGAAGGTCGGTAATGGCGGCGCCACCAAGTGTGTTTGCCTCGAGTGTCGAGATGTCAAGATCAACGTCATCGCCTGTTTCAAGGTCGGTGATCGTTGTAACAACGTGCGTCACGTCGTTGTCATCAGCCATCAAGAACACGTCGTTACCGGCTCCACCTGTGAGTACGTCGGCTACCTCGATGTCGAAGTCAATCGCGTCAGCACCTGCACCACCGTTTACAATGTTGGACTGACCTTCGCCCGTATCGATGTTGTCAGCGGCCGAACCACCAGTAATTGTTGATGCACCAGCTGTACCAGCGTCGAGAGTAAAGATGCCTGTTAAAGCACTGGCATCAATAGCGTCTGCGGTAACTGCTGCGGTAAACGTAAATGCCGAAGCACCGTCAATAACAATGCTCTGGTCCCCTGGCAAGGAGTTGATGGCTGTAGTACCTGTGATAGTGTTTGTCGCACCGGCACCAGATGACGTAATATTCAGCGTTTCGACAGATGTCGCTACAACGTTAGTAGCAACGTCAGCGTTGTCGAATGTCAGATTAACAACGTCACTTGTACCGGACCCTTGAACAGCAATAGTTAAGTTACCGACTGTGTTGCCTTCCATATCAACAGTGTTACCGTTAGCAACAGTAAGAGTACTACTACCTGCTAGACCAGCGGAAATTTCAAGCGTTGTTGCACCTGTAAAGTTTGTAAGGTCAACATTGTCACCACCGCCGATTGCTTCAGACACATCAATAATTTCAATGTTAGAAAGCCTTGTCGTTGCAGCTGTGATAGCAACCGCCTCGTCTTCACCAACGGTCAACTTGTCCGTACCCGCTCCTAAATCGACTGTATCAGCAGTAGTAAAACCTACTCCTAGGTTCACCGTATCGTTTCCTGAACCACCTGTAACTGTATGTGTGGCGGCTGCCATTGCTGTACTAATCGTTAGAGTGCCGGTCAAATCAGCAGCATTAACTGTTGTAACCTCAGCTTCCATTGCGGTTGTATCGTTAAGTGTAAGGTTAGCTGTACCCGAAACATTTACAGTGGCAAGAGTTGTACCAGTGTCGTTAATGTCGAGTGTACTAGCTCCGCCGGACGTAACAATGTTGATTGTCTCCATTCCCTCAACGGTAACATCACCGTCGGTATTTCCGGATACATTCAAAGTCATGCTATCAGATGTTCCAGATACAACGCTGTTCACGAAGTCGATGTCCATGTTCACAGCTTGGTTGGTCAGAGTGAAGACAGGAATCGCTGCGAGGTTTGAAATTGTAGCGTTACCGCCTGAAGCTGTGTACTCAATATTGGTAACGCCTGACATGTTAATTGCGTTGAATGTATTACCGTCGGAATCGCTCAATATGAAGTTTTCAATATTTGAGATCCGAGCGGCAACGTTGTCATCGAATGTAGCATTAAGCGTGTCTGTTCCTGCGCCACCATCGAGGATGTCTTGGTTGTTGAGCGTCGTAATGTTGGCAACGCCTGATTCGTTAATCAGGTTAGCATTAAATGTATCGTTGTTGGCACCACCAACGAAAGACGAGCCAGAGTCAGTACCTGATGTTAGCGTGAATGTAGAACCGTTTGCCACAGCCGCCTCAACACCTGACCCTGTACGATTTTCGTTTTGGCCAAAAGCGATGAAGTGATCAAGGGCTGACGAGAACGTACCCGCTGTTACTGCTGCCGCAACGTCGGCGTTCGCAGCCAAATAACCAGCTGCATCAAAGGATGCGAGAGATGTATTCGGTGCTCGGTTTTCTGACTCACCAAATTCCTGATAGTGAGCAAACACACTCTGAAAAACGCCTGTTGATACTGCGTTTAGTACATCAGAGTTGTTGATCGCATAATAATTAGGATCAAAGTTTGCGTTTGGTGCGCGAAGCTCTTTGCCACCAAATTGTGTATAGTGGTCTAGTGCATTTGCAAAATGACCCTGCGAAATCGCCACCACAACGTCTGCGTTGTTTGTGAGATAAAAGTTGGTATCAAAAACTGCGGAATTTGACATTAAATCCCCTCCTTAAATGTTGAATTAAACTTATCCAATTTAACCAGACGACATGCTCTAGTGTTCGGGCCTCACCCAAACCGTCGAGCCGTAGCGACCGCCCCCAAAAAAGGCCCATGACCTTCTTTCGGAGCCTCCGCAAATGCCGACATGCGACGTTTTTATATCAAAACGAATCACATAAGTACAGTAATTACTATACCTATTCCTTAAAGGCAAATGTTTTTTTGTCATTTATTGAAAAATTTAACGTTTTTAATTATTTAAGGCGGATTGTTCACGCGACGCTAGATGCATGGCATGCCCCTGCAAGAACGTCGCAGCCGCCTTGTTGCCCAAAAGGTCAACGAGCAAGCCTCCATAACAGTTGGCAAGTGCACTTACAACTTCTTGCGCTGAACCTTGTGTTCGTGCCTCTGACAAGGCTTTCTGCAAAGCTGGTTCAATTATTTGTGTAGCAATGCGCTTGACAGTTTCTCCATTTTCCCCAACTTCACCTGTCTTTTTATCCATATCCGATGTTCTCCCAATCACAATTCGTTAAATAAATATTTCCACTTTTTCGGCACAATTTTTTGTTAATCTTCATTCAGTCCACGAGCAAAAGCGTCAGTTAACGGCTTGAGTAAGTAACTCAGAGCAGTCCGTTCGCCTGTTTGGATTAGGACGTCTGCCTGCATTCCAGCCGTCAACTTTACATCGCCCAGCTTTTTTCTCTCAGATAGAGGAATTTCAATTCTGGTCAAATAATACGGCGTATTATTTCGCGAATCCAGCAGAACATCGCCTGAAACTGACTTAACGTATCCATAGATACCCGGCGTCGTCCGGGTATTTAGTGCTGTCAATCGCACTTCTGCTCGCTGACCAACCACAACGTTATCAATATCAGCTGGCAAAACTTGGGCTCTCGCCAATAATTCTTCATCTTGCGGCGCTATTTCCATTAATATATCGCCAGGTTTCACTACCCCGCCAATTGTGTGAAATTTAATTCCTTGTACTATTCCTGACCGCGGCGCTTTAACAACTATTCTTTTTAGGATGTCTTTAGCAACTAAAAGCCTCTTTTTTAAGTCCGTAATTTCTGTTTGAACATCACGCAACTCCTGAGAAACACTTTCCCTAAAACGTTGCTTTACATTAACAATTTGATTTTCCGCCTCGCCTAGTGAGCTTTTGGCACGGGCAATCAGGGCTAAATCGTTCCCAGTAGCCCCTCGCAGTTCAACGATCGCTCGTTCCCCCGCTAACAATTTCGATTTTGGATAAAACCCTTTGCTATGCAACTCCCTTAAACCAACTAACTCGTCTTTAAGAATTGCTAGTTGCTCTAACCGCGACGACCTTTGGATGGATAGCCCTTTGATCTCACTATTGAGCTGTTCCATTCGTTGTTTCAGAATTGATATTGTACCATCAAGCGTTTCCTGCCTTGCAAAAAAGTTGCGCTCCTCCGCCGCTAGTATTTCCAAAACACTTTCATCAATTTGCAGCCTTTCTAAAATTTGGCCATTAAGGGTGATAACTCTGTCACCTCTGAGCTCACTTTCCAACCTCGTCTCTAAAGCCAATGCCTGGTCCAATAAAGCATGATGCCTGGCAACTGAGGCTGATGCTTGCAAGGGATTCAAGGCCATTAAAGGGTCACCTTCACTGACCATTTGACCCTCAGTGACGTTTATCGCCTCAACGATTCCACCCTCTAGATGCTGGACTTGCTTCTTTTCACCTTTTACCGTCAAAGTAGCAAAAGCTGCAACCGCTTTCGCTAGCGGGGCAGTCGCAGACCAAACGCCTAATCCTAAAAAAATCGATAAAACCACGATCAAACCAAAAAAAACAGTGTTTCTTATATTCGATGAGGGGCGGGTTTGCTCAAGAGATCTAATGTTTGAGTTTTGTGACAAGTCGCGCATACTTTCATAAAATCAATTTTTAAATTCATTCAATATAGAGAACAATTATTCACTGTTCGCAGGTTTTGTGATGGAAGACCCTGTGAGTTTTCCTCCACCTAACTCTTGTAGGACGCCAGCTCGAGGACCAAATTTAACTAAATTGCCTTGATTCAGAACAGCTATAAAATCGGTACTTGCAAGTAAAGACGGCCGATGACTTACGACGATTATCGTAGCGCCGGATTTGCTAGCATCAGTGATTGCTGCAGTTAAAGCTTTTTCTCCTTCAGAATCCAAGTTGGAGTTCGGTTCATCTAGAACTATTATCCGCGGGCTTTTATAGAGCGCGCGAGCAAGTGCCACGCGCTGACGTTGACCGCCAGATAGCGCCTGCCCTCCATGACCTATGTTCGTGTCGTAGCCGTTCGGTAATTGTAATATCAATTCGTGCATACCAGCTTTTTTCGAAGCAGCTATAATCTCTGAAGACTCTATCTCCTGAAACCTACAAATATTTTCTGCTATGGTACCTCCAAATAATTCTACATCTTGGGGCATGTAGCCTAAAAATGGGCCTAGTTTTTCAGAACCCCAGTTTTCTATATTTGCGCCATCAAACCTGATAGCACCTCTCAAAACTGGCCAGACCCCAACAATTGATCTTACTAATGACGACTTGCCACAACCACTTGGACCTATTATGCCCGTAATAGTTCCCGGCTTAAATTCCAATGAAACGTTATTTAAGATAAGATTATTTGTTGATTGCTCTGGAGGCGCTACATAAATGGATTGCAGAGAGACATTGCCTGTCGGCGCAGGCAAATCCATAGCCTCCGGTTCATCCGGCAACCCATCTAAACTACTATTCAGTCTGCTGTAAGCATCTCTGACGGCTACGAAAACTTTCCATTGAGAAACCGCCATTTCCACGGGAGCTAATGCTCTGCCCATAATTATAGACGCCGCTATCATAGTGCCTGGCGTTATTTCATCTTGTATGGCTAGATAGCCCCCTGCAGCGAGAATTACAACTTGCAGAGATAGACGCACAAACCGTGATGTCGCTACTATAGTGCCACCTTTATCGTGAGCGTTAAGCTGATGCCCCAGAGCTTGGTTTCTATCTGTCACCCAAGAATTTTTTACTCCTGGTATCATACCAAGAGCTTTAACAATCTCAGAATTTCTAAGACTTATAAGCGCGTCGTTAGCCGCCTTAACCCATAATTCATTAGCTTCAGATAATTTTTTCTTGGTCATCAGCTCGTTACTAGCGGCAAGCACAAAGACAATCAGTGCTCCCGCCAAAGAAATAAAACCGAGATATGGATGCAATAAAAAACACACGGCAATAAAAATAGGAACCCAAGGCGCATCGCATAGAGCAACAACTGCAGTACCGCCAATAAAATCTCTTATAAGATCTACGTCTCTTAACAACTGTTGGGGTGAACCAACGCTTGGGCGACGTATCGAAATCTCGAAAACTTTGCTCAACATTTTGCCGCTAATTAACTCGTCAAACTGAAGGCCAATTCTAGACAATATACGCGTCCGAACACCTTCCAAAATCCCATAAACAACCAACAAACCAACAGCCAGTAGCGTCAACACCAGAAGGGTTACCTCACTCCGGCTCACCAAAACCCGATCATATATTTGCAACATGTGTAAAGGGGCAACAAACATAAGAAGGTTTATGAAGAGACTAAAAAAAACGACAATCAACAGCTTTGAACTGCAAGTTCGGAGTGTTTGTCTAAGAATATTTACTGGACTTTTCATTTCCTTAAAAACTCAAACTCTTCCATAGTCTTTAACTCACGCTGTTAGAGGGTATTGGGAGTTTTTTTTACAAACCTTCTCCCAATTTTTGAGTTTATTTATCAGAAAAATGGATTGGAGGTAAATGTTATTTAACTAAATTGTTGTCTCTGGGGTTGTTTCAGCAACCATTCCCAGAAAAGTTAAGGTTCCAATGTCACCAAAATCTAAAACTAGGTTGCCAGTATTACTCACTGTATTTTTAGATGATGAAATTTCTTCCGGAGAAAGAAAAAACCACAATAGATCTACACCAAGTTCAAAATTAGATATCTCAGCCTGTCCGCCCGTATAAAAGACGACATCTATGGCATCGGAGCTAGACAGGTTCAGTTTTTGACCAACCGGCGAAAGAGGATGGCCATATATTGGCAAGCTCTCTACCTCTCCCCCAAAAACGATCTCAACATCTCCCTCATTTGTATTTTCTGTTTTAAGATAGGTCGGATCAGCCACTCCTCCTAGCAAAGTCGGTCCTTCTACGGATTCGATCATAGCCGACGATGCGACCAGTCCATTGTTTGAAAAATCAAAAGCATCTGAAAAGTTGGATGAATCGAGAGTGACTATCCTGATACTACCCCCGGTGGCTAATGCTAAACCGAAGCCGTCTCCTGCATCAGACTCTCCCGCTCCAGTTTCAACGAACATATTTATTTCTGGCTGATCCATGGATTCTCTGTTCAGCAGTTCAGAGGAGGCCTTCCCAGCAACCACCAAGCTCTCCGAATTATTGGCCGTGTTTGGCTCGTCGCTACCCCTATTGGTTTTTGAAACATTATCCAATTGGTTATTATGAACGCTACGTGCAGCCTGTTTCTGGTTTTCGAACGAGCTAGAAATGTCATCGATCAGTACTGCAGAGTAGCCCAGCTGTGCTTCCACCGAGGGAACCTTTACCGGTTGCTTTTCCAAATTTGTAGCTAAAAGAGAGGCTTCCTCGGACTTGTTGGAGCTTTGCACGTCACCTGCCGATCCAAAAAACGAACCATGAGCATTCTGCGACAAACTACCACTTTCGTGGAGGGGCTGATCACTTGCCAATTCAATAGATATTATTTCATTTTGCTCCTGATTATGGTCTTTCTGCTCACTGCCCAATAATGCGCTCAACCCGTCTAGTTCAAAACTTTCGCTAGGGTCTATCTCTGGCTCAAACAATTCTTGAGAAATCAGGGCAGCACCAAGCACAGCAACGTTGTAGTTCAAAGCGTTTAACTCTGAGAAAATTCCGTGCTGTGTCTCATTTTTATTTTCGCCTTGGCCAGAAAGCAGCTGGGCCGCCGCAGGTTCCGTGCGATTGATTGCCGCAGATAAAAGTACCTCGCCGATATTTGACGCTTTTATACCATCAATATTTAAAATGAAGGCTGCTGCTAAAAACGCTGAAATGGCTGCGGTAGGATGGAGGAAAAGGCGCCCGCCATCTCTCTTTTGCGGCAACAAGAGCGGATGTGACTTTAGCATTTCGTCAACTATGGTTCGAATGTCTCTTCCCTTGTATACCTCTTGACTTAGTGAACTTACCGCGACAAAGTCGCCGTCAATTTGTGCGAAGTGTGCTATTACATCACCATTTTCCGGCCTTATAAAGACAAACCACGGATCTCCCTCATCTGTCAAACCGGAGTCCACTTCTGTGTTCATACCTGCTTGTTTAAGTATGTCGACCGCGCGATAGAAGTCCGCTATTTCTTGGTTGCCCCAGTATTTTTTTTGAGGAGCTGGGCGGTCTTTACGTGGTTTAAATAGTCTTATATTCATATTACCTATCGCCCACTAGCCGCAGAGAGCGGCCGTTCGCATTATTTTCGTGTAAACTTATTGAGGATCTTCGTCAAAAATTAGCTCATAACTATGCGGATCATAGTACTTCATCAATCGAATAGCAAATTCTCTAGTGTCGACCTCTAGTGCCTCAGCCCAAACCTGCAAACGTTCCGATGGAACGCGACCTCTACCAGCCTCTATTTGAGATATGAATGTGTAATACTCCATGTTTACACGACATGCTAGCTCTCGCTGGGAAATACCTAACTCACAGCGCCGCTTTTTTAACCAACTCCCGGCTTCCTTTCGCAATACGCTCAAGCGGGAGGGGTTCTCATCCTTCGAGTGATTGTTCATAGCCATTCCAAAACCTCCAACCCACAAGCAACATTAAACCCTTGTTAAGAAATTACTGTACCCAATTTAATTTGTCCAGTCATCTCTTTAAAAACCAAAGAATATCTTTATCTCTGAGTTATATTCTTTTTTGCAACCCTCAACCAATTATATCAGCATAAGCGTAAAAAGCTTCGCCTTCATACCTTAATTGCGGCATATTTATTATCGTTTCTTTTTCAAGCTGGCTAGCAGTGAAAAAGTGGCCACCTGAATTTATGTTAAAAAAGCGGTGTACTGGCACTGTTGAAGAGCTATCTGTTGAAAAAGCCCTAAAGGCGACACCCTCATAAATGAAATCATCCAATGTAAGAACGTGAGCTTTCTCTTCTTCAAATGCAGTGAAAAGATGACTTCCCAGTTTAGTGTTATAAAATCTATAAATCGGGGAAGTTCCATCTACGTCGCTAGCAAGTCTAGGTAGAGCGAGGAAGCCAACGCCCTCCCCATTAAACTCTAAATTTTGATCCACCGATAGTTTTTCTATCGTGTCCGCTGTGAAAAAATGACCTCCTAAATTTGGATTATAATATCTGTATACATCCATTTTTTCACCAACGTTTGGTCCATATATTAGTTCTGCCGCCCCAATATCATCTGTTTGTAAATCAAAAATTATTTCGGAATAATTCGCATTCATTAACGCCATAGCGGAATCAGAGTGATCTATACCTATCGCGTGTCCGATCTCATGTAATGCTGTTGAGGAAAAATCAATTTGACCGCTCGGAGCGTCACCAGATAAAAACCAATCTTCATTGATGTCAAAGGCAACAACTACATTACTTAATGCGCCGGTAAAGGGCACAGTGGTTGCACCTAAAGTACCATTAGGTCCATCAATATCCCGCCATCCAAAACGAATATCCACATCGGCACTATCTAGTGAAACTGCAAATCGTATATTAGCGATCTCTTCCCAATCAGCCAGCGCCTCGGTAATTTCTATTTGAAAATCTTCTTGGGTTATAAAGGAATCGAATTTGCCAAATTGGTTTGCAAAATTTTGCTCAGCGAAACTGTATGTCAGCAAGCCTCCTGGCGTACCAGTATTTTGGTCAATTCCCCATTTTTGACCAAAAACTTTAAAATCTCTTGTTGTCGCATGCATCTCGCAAAAAAAACACATATGTCAGAACCTTTCGACAACAAATAAGAAACACCCAAAATTCATAAGCTGGCCTTTTCTCCAACTTGTCAGAAGTTGAATGAAAGATTTACGAGAAATCAAACTCGAGAGGTGGTTCCCCATCATCGAATATCTTATCACCCAGGTTTTTCATTTGAGCATCCGCTTGCGCTCTTATTTTTAACATCCTTTGAAGCTTCGTTATACAAAACATTGAGTAAAGATGGCCGTAGATTATTTCTAAAGCTTTTGCTTTTCGAAGTTTTAAAAAAGTTTCATCGTTTAATCCCGTAAATTTATCAATATTTACTCGCCATAACTTAGGTAAAGATGTCTCTTCATCGTTACCGTTTTGCGCTTTTATGCTAAATGCTTCCATGAGATCGGCCTCAAGTAATAAATCTCCTATCGTTTCAATAAATGTATTACTCCTCTTGATATTTTCTAATATCTCGAGGTTAGCTCTAAAAAACTCTGTCTCATTTCCATCTTCAGTAAAAATCCGAAATCCGTCTGACTGGCTAACAACCTGCGGGCTATTCTTATCCAAGAAAACTATAAATTTCCCATCCCTGATGTTTCCAAGTGCAAAGGGACCAAGTCTGAGAATGGATGGTAAAAAATCTAGGTGCCATTCGCCATTAGAATTAACAAATAAATTGCTATTTTTTTGCACACCAAATAACCCAACCAGCTGAAACTTGTTACCTTGCTTCGCGAATACCACGGGCAAACAGGTTATAGCTGCTTTTAGCTCAAAAGTAGAGATTGGAATAATTGGCTTATCCCCAAACTCAAGAAAATTCGGCCGCTGTTTAATCCCGATACCAATATGAGACTTTTTAGATATAGGCTCCCAGTTATTGTTCATTTTTTTGCTCTCTGCTCCCGCGGAGCCTGCCATTTGTATTTTTGTAGGCCCTAAAGAAAAAGTTTATAAATGGCAGGCCCGCATTGAAAAATTTTCGGTATGAACGGCTTGCGGGTAAGTGACTTATTTTAGGTTTAAGTTGTTGGACACGTCAGCGAAACACTTTAAATATCCGATCAATTAAAAATAAAAGCATTCTAACAGCCCTTCTATCCAGTACTTTCTGAGCGAGGCTCAACTGGTCCTCCAGCTTATCGAGCTCTGCAGATTTCATTATACGTAGCTGCTCTAATTCCTTTTGCAAGGTGACATTTAACTGAGTAGCGTTTTCGAGGGCCAAGCTCAGAGACTTAACTTGTGGCATGTAAGGTGACAAAATATTCTCTATATTAAGTTCAGGAAACGTTTCTATGCAACTAGCCTTATCCTCGCTATTTACTGGCTTCTTAAGTGCGACCATGAATTCTATCTGTCCAATTTGCGTGTCGCCAAATTTATCCACCTCAAAAAATATCATCTCATGCTCCATTGCACTTTTCAGGATCGAGAAAAAGCTTTTGGGCGTAAAGATATTTACATGAACATCATAATATTTTTGATTATCATAAACGCAATGTGCGGCATCCCAAGCAAAATCGCTTGAAACAAGTAACTGAGCGTCTTTACTATTTACTATACCGTGCCATAGGTTATGACCATTGGCATGAACAGCCGTTGCGAAGTGGTCATAAACTGCTGAAATATTTGGCATTTTCTGTTTACCAATAAAGTTTTCTAAAACGCATCCAAAAGTTGTAACCGGTCTATTTAAGTCGAATGTGAAACGTTTATCTGGGATTATGAGAATACACAAACCACCCGGCTTCAAAATTCTTTCGATTTCAGTCAAGAATTGTAATAGATTAGGCGCGTGTTCTATCACGTGCGATGCTATGATATAATCAAATGTATTACCTGACGTTGCTCCTACTATATTTCCATCTCGACATACAAAATCTACGGGAATGATCTTTTCCACATCAACGGACGGGTCATCTGCGTATTTTTCTCGAAGTTCATCTGTAGGCATATGATCTAAATAGAAAATTTCCCCTCGACCGTTAAGTTCCTCTTTGGTTACGAGAGGGGCAGTTAATGGGCCAATTTCCAACCCTTTTAATTGATCAAATTTTATCGTCTCAATTAGAAATGCGCGACGCCGATTAATGATTGCTTTCTCGTCATTTGCCATCTCGACTCCACGGCCATTTCTGGCCACGTTCGAGATCTATCTTATAGCCCTCGAGCAATGACAAATTTGAATTGTAGCCCGGGTCATTTTCGATATATGACGCCCATTTTTTTTTCATATAAATGGCCTCCCTTTCAAATCTTTTGGCTTTGATAGTATCGGTATCAGGGCCTCTAGAAACAGACTCATGATGATATAATTCAGTAAACGGCGTATACAAATTACGGTAGCCGGCCTCTCTAATTCGCAGACAAAAATCGACATCATTAAAAGCGACAGCCAAGTTATTAGCATCAAGCCCACCGACTTCATCGTATATTGACTTCTTTACTGCAAGTGCCGCAGCCGTCACGGCTGAATAGTTCCGAATAACCTTACTCCTACCAAATTCCCCACTATCTTCCCTTTTTGAATGCGGATGGGCATACCCTGCAACGCCTCCCATTCCGATTATTATGCCATCGTGCTGAACGTGATCATCTGGATAATAAAGCCTGCAACCCACAGCACCTACGCCGGGGCGATTTGCCTGAGAAACCAGCTCTGTAAGCCAACCTTCATTTATTACCTCTATATCATTATTCAATAAAATAATTACCTCGCCACTCGCTTTTGAGACTGCAAAATTATTTATAGCTGAGAAGTTGAATTCACCTGGGAACTTTAGAACGCTCACTTTTTCATTTTTTTCTATCTTTTCAAAATACTCAAAAGTTCTTGCTTCAGCACTATTATTGTCAACAACAAGTATCTCAAAATTTGCATAGGCGGTCTTCTCAAGAAGGCCCTTCAAACAGACAGAAAGCAAGTCAATTCGATCTTTTGTTGGGATAATAAC
>MDTG01430433.1_pt1 | contig 17568 bp, 12 predicted proteins | sample 811421 | NCBI WGS metagenome assembly MDTG01 (sample SAMN05326645, study PRJNA326480) | marine metagenome | isolation source: seawater | place: Pacific Ocean: South East | collected 2011
ACATGATGTCGAGCGGCTTTGCGACAAACCACCCCTATATCAAGACCGCGATTGTCATTCGCGAGACTGCGCCACGGAAAAGGGGTAAAACATCGCCCCTGTTCGCAGTGCGTAAAGCCATCTATGACTGAAGGCACAAAAGTAGCATCGCATCTTGGGGTTGTTTGGCGACAAATCCGGAGTGGCTACCTCCTTTCGCTGCTAGTTGCCGATCGAGGCTCCCCTGAAGTCGAGGTTGTAGTTCAGGATCCATGGCGACCCGTAGGGTCAATTTGCCAAATCCATATTCTCTAGATGCCTCAATAATTCTAGGAATTGTTTCTTCTGAAAGTTCAGAATGAACTAATTTTACAATTCGGCCTGATGCTTGAATTAGGAGTTCTTGGTTCTTATTTTCAAATTCAAATTTCGATGAATGGTGGATTTGAGGCCTCCTGCCGTTAGAAATACTCCAAGTTACTTCTTGCCCAGGCAATACGTCTTCAAGATATTCGGTAGCCAATCCAGATTCTACCAATGCAGCATCTAGGATGCTGATATGTTCTCCTTTTCTAGGAGGCCTGCGGTGTTCGGAGATACTCTTACCCTCTCCTTCTACAATGACTGGCTTGCTTTTGATATCTGGCGGGATTCTCACGAATCGACGCGTGATTCCTGGCTGTGATAATTGCCCCAGCCAGAGTGAAAGACGGTCGACTCTCCCTCGTCCTCGGCTAGTCCAAACCCAGGTTTTACCAATATTGGACCAAAACCTTTCAACGATAATTTCTACTTCTAAACGCTGTTCTGCAGTCAGCCTGGGAGACAGATCCAAAAGTATAGCAGGCCCTCTTTCTCCATGAGATAGTTTGTCTTTCCATGCAGTGAAAATGTCAGGTAATTGTGGCGCCATTTCTTCAAGTCCGTGAGTCCTAGAATTTCGAGGTCTGGCAGGGTCTAAGTGTAACATTGCAATTTTTTGCTCGCATTCACCAATAGTTCCGTCTCCGATTCTGATCGTTGAATCTGTTAATGCTGAATTGAATCCATGATTTGCCACTCTTAACAAATTAGAATTCGCAGCAGTTGCTGTTGCCTCATCTAATTCAATTCCTAATCCTTGTTTCCCCATCATTGCAATATACGCTGCTAATTGTATTCCACTTCCACATGCAGGGTCTAGAATTATCCCCTCTGGCAACTTGCATTTACGAACTAATTTAGCTCTTTCAACTGCAACTTGCCAAGGCGTAGCAAGTGGTTTGGCTTCATCTGCATAATGGAAAACTAAACCCTCGGGTGCTGTTGAATCCCTGACAGTTCGACTGTCAAGATCTGCATTCAGTGGGCTCAAATCCAAAACTTTCACCCTGAAATATCTGTTCTCACAAGTAGGCTTTCGAAGGGAATTCCTGCATCTTCAAAGGCTTGTTTGCCACCTTCTTCACGATCCAAAATACTGATTACTGCAACAACTTTACAAGAAGTCTCTTCTTCTATTCTTTTTACTGCTTGAATAGCCGAGCCCCCTGTAGTTGTGACATCTTCTAGAATGATTACTTTACCTCCGCCTGCAATTGAAGTTCCCTCTATTCCAGGAGGGTTGTTGGTCTTCCTTCCCCCTCTTCCTTTGGCTTGTTTTCTAACCATGAATCCTAAACGATCGGATGTAAAATCGGTAGCGATTACCAATGCTGCAAGAGGCACCGCACCTAATTCCAACCCACCAACGAAATCGGCACCGATTTCATCGCATCTAAGATTCATTAATTCGCCAACTAATCTTCCAGCCTCTGGATTCATCATTACTGGTTTCATATCAAAAAACCAGCGCGACGTCCTTCCGCTGGCTAATGTGAATGCATCATCTGAGCCACCGTCTAAGAATGCAAGGTCTCGAACCATGTCGACGAGACGGGTCCAACGTGGGTCATCGCGTAGTGTAGAAGGTACTGACATGAACTACGCCATCGGTTTGAGGCGGATGAACCTTCCCTTCGACTTGACGATGTAGAGTGACAGCCTTATGAGCCACCGACCTGAGCAATGTTGGATAGCCATGTCACAAGGGGCTCCCGGAGATCTTCACGACCCTCTTTTGGGCCTAGATGTTCCGCGCCTCGAAGCTGAAATGGATTCTTATCACGAATGGTTAGATGAAAGAACTGAAGAGGCTTACAAGGTAGCAACTAAAGCACGTGCACAGGGTCTAGATCATACATTAGATGTAGAAATACCTCGAGCCGCAGATTTAGCGAGCAGAACCGAAAAATTGCTTATTCACCATCTAGGAGGTGCCGAAGTCGCTGACGATATCAGGGGCTTGTTGGCTGAATTTGATCGTGAAACTACGTCGATAAAAATGGGGACGATTGTTGCAAAAAGATTCAGGGACAATGGACACGATTTACAGAAGAGTATCGATGTCGGATTAAGAGTAGGATTAGCCATTCTGACAGAAGCGGTTTTGGTTGCGCCACTAGAAGGAATAAGTGAAGTGAGGCTTCTTTCCAACATTGATGGTTCTCAATTCCTATCTGTTCACTTCGCCGGACCTATTCGTGCAGCAGGCGGGACTGCACAGGCATTAGCAGTCTTAATCGCAGATATGATCCGAAGAGAATTGGGTGTTGATGCCTACAAGCCCACAGATGACGAAGTAGAGAGAGTGAAGGAGGAATTCGGACTTTACAGAGGAGGATTACAATATCGCCCTCCCCCCGAAGAAATCGATACAATCGTTAGAGCATGTCCAGTAATGATTAACGGCGAATCTACTGAAGATATCGAATGTGCCGGTTATGGCCGTGTCAGGAATATCGATGAGGCTAGAATTCGGGGAGGCGTTCTCTTAGTTATCGGAGAAGGTTTGTGTCTAAAAGCTCCAAAAATTCAGAGACATACCGAACGCCTTAGCGTCGCTGGTTGGGATTTCATCTCTACTTTTGCGAACAAAAAGAAAAGCGAAGAGGGGGAGGGGGGGAAAAGTAATTTCTCATCCCGAAAGGTTCCTGTAATTTCTAAATTCATGAAGGATATCATTGCGGGAAGGCCAGTTTTCGGCGCACCTCTTGAGCCCGGAGGCTTCCGGTTAAGATATGGTAGAGCGAGACCTTCGGGACTTGCTGCTGGCTCATGTAATGCAGCCAGCATGGCAGCAATGGATGACTTCATTGCCGTTGGAACTCAAATGAAAATTGAAAGGCCGGGTAAAGCTTGTGCAATTACACCATGCGATATTGCTGAAGGGCCATGGGCCATTTTGAAAGATGGTTCATTCAAACGTTACGACAGTGAAGAAGATTTCAGAAAAGATAAGCCATTAATCAAATCGATTTGGGACAATGGAGAATTGGTTTTAGGATATGGCGAATTCATGGAGAATAACAAAAATCTCGTCCCGGCAGCATATTCCCATGATTGGTGGGCTGCTGACCTCATAGATGCACTAGATAGTGAGCAAGCTGTAGTTGATTTTTGTAGAATAATGGGCTTAAGCCGTAATTCGATGCCCGAAGGCATTCCTGGAGAGCCAATTAGTCAAAATATCGATATGGATAAGAGATTTCATACTCGAAGAAAATGGAGAGATTCTCTAATTCGTCTAAATCCAAGATGGGATTCTGCTAAAGAGATTGCAATCCGATTTTCAACATCATTGGTTAGCCCTCATAATCCATGGTGGTTAGATCTTCCAATCGAGTGGGTTCCGGCCTTATTGCAAGTTATTGAAACTGCAATCATTCGGGATGGTTGTTTAAAATTCATTTCTGGAGTTAAGGGGTGGGATGCAGAAAATATGGAATCGTTGCGCCCTGAAAGTGAGCCTGAATTGAATTACGATGAAATTCCCGGGCCCAGTACTAGAATAGAAAATGGAATATTTAGCAACTCAATACCTCATAGTTGGGTTTTACGTATCCATGGATTAGTGAAAGGTTCTGCATTGATGTTAGGATTAGCACATCATCATGATGGCGATGATTTGATTATCACAGAAGGTTGGCAAGCAATGCTTGATGGATTGGGATTCTCATCAAATGGCAAAGCGCCTCTAAAAATTGAGGATGCGGGAGCGATTTTCGCTGACCGTATTAGTAGCCTGAGGGATGCTGAAGTAACCTTGGCAAATGAAAGAAAACGTAAGATTGCGTTGGAAAGTGAGCGTTCAACTGTGCGTATCGCTGCAGAAACTAATGCTAGGCAGCGAGGACTTGGTATCGCTGAAACTGACAAAATCGGACGAGATGCTGCGAATCGATTACCTGATCCTGGGCCCAATGATCCTGATAAATACTTACGAGCGCAAATACTGGAAGATGACCATGCTGTCGATGGAATATTGACCCAGGTTCGGCAACTTTCGAGGTTGAGGTGGGAGCACTCAGCGCCAATACGAATAGGTTGTAGGATGGGGCGTCCTGAAAAAAGTGCACCGCGTGAGAAACCAACGGTGCATTCGCTATTTCCGATCGCTTTATCTGGCGGCAATCAAAGGTTGATTTCAAACGCTGCTGAGCAACAAGAGTTACGAGTGCAAATGGGTGTCAGATTTTGTACAGTTTGTGACAAAAAATCACCTATGGTATCATGCCATCACAGGAAAATAGATGATTTTGGGGAAGAGCGCCCTGGTGAAATTTGTGGAGGGCGAACTGAATTAAGAATCTCGAGTGACAAGGAAAATGCAAGGCGCAGAGGAGAATTGCAAACCATTCGACTTGACAATTTGCTTGAAGATGCAAGAATTTCATTAGGGATTGACAGAGTTCCTCAGAAGATCAAGGGCTTGAAGAAATTAATGAGTAAAAACCAGACTCCTGAGCCTGTCGCCAAGGGAATATTACGAGCAAGGCATGGCCTTCCGGTATTCAGAGATGGAACCATAAGATTCGATATGAGCGACGTTCCTGTAACACACTTCACGCCCGAAGAAGTCGGTGTTGAATGGACGCAATTGAAACATCTTGGATATACTCACGATTGCTTCGGTGAAGAATTGATGAATAATCAACAAATGCTAGAAATTTTCCCTCAGGATTTCATTCTAGCAAAGAATGGTGCAGATTACTTTGTTAGAGCTGCGAAATATATCGATGAACTATTGGTTAGATTCTATGGAATGGAACCATTCTACCATGTTGATAAGCCAACTGATTTAGTTGGTCATTTGATATGCGCATTAGCGCCTCACACCTCTGGTGGAGTACTGTCGAGATTGATTGGGTTCTCCGATAGTTCCGGAGGATATGCACACCCATTATTCCATGCAGCAAAGCGAAGAAACTGCGATGGCGACGAGGATGCTATTATGCTGCTGATGGATGGATTGCTTAACTTTAGTAGAGAGATTCTACCGTCAAATCGCGGTGGGCAAATGGATGCACCATTAGTTCTCACCACCAGATTAAACCCTACCGAAGTCGATAAGGAAGCACTGAATGTAGATTCTGCATGGCATTACGAAAGATGGTTCTATGAAGCAACATTAGATCAGCCTCATCCAAAATCTCTCGCCGATAAAATGGACTTTGTTGAAAGGCGCCTAGGTTCAGTAGCTGCGGTTAGAGGATTAGGCTTCACCCATTCGACGAAGAATATGGCAGAAGGGCCTCCTCTTTCAGCCTACAAAACATTAGAGACAATGATTGACAAAATGAATGGCCAATTATCACTAGGACATAGATTGCGAGGAGTAGATGTGCGAACTGTCGCCTCAAGTGTGGTACGGTCTCACTTCTTACCGGACCTTAGAGGAAATCTTGTTGCATTTACTAGGCAGAAGGTTAGGTGTTTGAAATGTGGCCATTCTTACAGAAGAATGCCTCTTGCTGCGAAATGTATCCAACCTCCTAAACAAAGTGGAAGAGGCATGAGTGCTTTCGGTGTTCGAAAAGCAGATGGTGAAATGTGTAATGGCAATCTTGCACTGACCGTCACCGAAGGCGCCGTTAGAAAATACATCAAAGTCACCAAGCACGTTATGGAAACATATGGGGTGGACCATTATACAAAACAGAATGTCGAGTGGTTAGCTGATAGTGTTGAAAGTTTATTCAACAATGATAGGGCTAAACAAATGAGCTTGGCAGACTTCTTGTAATTCATTTTGGCCTAACTGGGTCCTGCCAAATACCAGAATCTTGAACGCTAGTTTCAATTGACGATTCAGGAGGTAATGCTGCATCTAATTTCTCCAATCTTTTGATAATTAATTTTCGAACTATTCTCTCTCCATAAGCAACTGCTATCGTGCCTACTGAGAATAATATAATCCCTATAACTAAGGCCTCTTCCATAGGCCAAGTGTAAAGTTTAGCAGTTGCATCTACGCTTTCATCAGCCAATGTAATCACTACAATCTCGCCCTCGTCAATTGTATCAGAATGGGTTACACAGTCATCATTTGTAGTTCCATTCCAAAAATAAATCGATTCAGAACCTCGTTTCATTTCGATGCTAACATCATATACTTCTCCATTAACAGAGTCGAAGCAAAATTCCAATTCATAGCGCGATTGGTCGCCTACGATACTCGTTAGTTCGGCATCTCTGCTTTCTGAAAAATCAGCCCCTGGCCTATTGATTTCTTGGCTTGCACTCTGTTGACTGACAATGTACCATCCCGAATTGACAAGTACTAATGCAATAGCCCACAAAAAGTAGTTATTCTTCATGAATCAATCTCCATAGATAATAGTTTCAACACTTTATTCATCCACTTCAACTTCATTAGTTTTCGTTTTTCGTCAGTTATCGCCGACCATGCTCCTACTTCACCAATAGAGAACCCTACCAACTCGATTTCTGTTGCACCTAATGCTAATGCAATACATACAGCCCTATCACCGTCTGTAAAACCTCCTGGGTTGTACATTCCTTCGATCTCATAAGGGGTTTGATGAGTAAGAATTACTTCTTGATCATCGTCAATGATTTCTAATATTTTCTTCCATGAATCAATGTTATCGCCATGTGCATGTAAACAAATTGGAATCCCTTTGTTTAATCCTTTTTCGAGGTATGGCGTGCCATCTCCATCTGTTACAATCAGAATTACATTCGAATAGTCCACTAAAGCACCTATCGCCCCATCTGCAACAATTGTAGGCCCTAATGGGGTGTAACCAGGAGGCGCAGCAGCACCAACAACTGTGACTTTTTCAGGCAGGGTAATTTCTGGTGAATCCTTATTGTAATTAGCACATAATTGCAATGCACTATCATAGTCTGATTGCAATGGCCACCCAAATGAGGAGCGAATCTCATCTTGGATGAGAATCAAATCCTGACTTATTGGTTGCATCAAGTCGCCCCACCTTGATTTCCCACATGAATAAGAGGGTTCAAATGCTTCCCTTCGATATTACCTGATGTGCCCAACCCATTCACGATTCCAGACCTTGCAGACGAGGTCACGCTGGCAAGATATCCGTTCTTGCCCCAAGCGAAACCGTGGATTGCTCGTATGGCTGCGACTCATCAAATTGATATCGATGAATTACTAGATGGCAGCATGATGGAGAGATCTAGAGTTCGTGCTAGGTCTCGACTAGTAGACTCCGTGGATAGCAAAGATGGTGTTGAAGTTGCCTCGATAGCAGACATTCATACTGCAGATGGGCGTGTTTTAGAAGCGTTCTCTTTCTATTATGCCAGATTAGTTGTTGGGGCAAGCGAAGATGAACGCTTAATATCAAGATGGGCTCAAGCAGAAGCTGAAAGAGCTCAACATATTTTAGAAAAAGACGATGCCATTACGGTTATTGCAAATACATACATTTCTGAAATTGATTGTGATGCTAAGGGGATTTGGAGAGTCGGACTTTCCGATTTCATCGAATTATGTACCGGAATTACAGGATCTCGCTGGAGACTTCCGAATTGTATGGTTAAAGATGGATGGGTAACCTTACATGACGAAGGTGATAGATACTCATCGCGTGGCAAACTGGCGAGATTGTTACGTGAAAGAATGAAAGAGGAAATTAAGCAAGATGCTATGGAAAAGATGGTCAAAATGGATGAAAGTCTTTTGATACGGTTATCTGAGCCTGTTGGAATGATTCGAGGACTTGTGGCTTCAAGAACTGCAGAAACGATTGCTTTGATTGGTGCCGGAGAAGAGGATTGGCCCCCCTGTATGCGCAAAGCCGTTTCTGAACTGGCGGAAGGGGTGAACGTGAATCATTTTGGAAGAGTATTTTTGGCTTCAATGGCCAGATGTATCGGGTTGCCTTCAGAAACTACCGTTGACTTTTTCAGACCGGCTCCTGATTTCAGTGAAAGTACAACTACCTACCAGGTTAATCATTTGTATGAAAGAGAATATACTCCATCAGGATGTTCAAAACTGAAAGTGAATCACAATTGTGCAGTAAGAACTGGAGATGATCGGTTGTGCGATCAGCCATGGATGGATCATCCTCTGAAATACATCCGCGCCAAGCAACGAAGACGAAAACGGCAGGATAGTTTGGAAGTGGGAGTTGAATTGCCCAAAACAGGCGATGCTTGATGAACAGGAAGCGCGTCAGCGATATCGTAGCCGGGGCTGGACAGTATGACAAGAACTCTCGTTTTGACTGTTGACCGAGATAATGATCTAGGTCTGAAAACGGCAATTCGTGGACCTGTCGTTGGACGGAAACAGGTACTCACTGCTGCGCTTAAATTAGGAATCGCAGACCCTGAAGAAAGTGACACGAATGCTATTCTAGGCGCACTGAACCAGCACGACAACCTTGCAGAAGCCAATAGCGAAGGAGATGAGGTTGAAGTTGCAATTCTTACTGGAGATGAAAAGGTTGGAGTTCGTTCGGATCGTGCTATTGCTGCCCAGTTAGAAGAAGTAGTTACCGAATTTCAACCTGATCAAGCAATATTGGTAACCGACGGTGCTGAAGATGAGTCGGTCCTACCTATTATTCAAAGTCAAGTAAGAATAGACCACGTGCAGAAGATTATTGTTAAGCAATCAAAAGGTATTGAAGGGACCTACTACTACATTGTGAAGGCTTTAGAAGACCCTAAGTGGCGTGCAAAAATGCTTGTTCCACTTGGAGCCATTATGGCCGTTTTCGGGTTCGGAATAATGCTACCTGATACTTTAGGAGGAATTGTAATCGGTTCTCTGCCTCTAATTTTTGGACTATTCATCTTGTCTAAGGGGCTTGGCCTTGAAGCTACAGTTGGAAGAATCGCACAAGAAATGCGAGAAAATGCCGATGCTGCAATGTTTTCATCATTGCTTTGGACCAGCACCGTTTTCAGTGCTATTTTTGCAGTAGCAACAGGATATGACAGATATCTTGAATTGAATGCTGCATCAAATTATTCTGTAGTTTGGATTGGTGTTGTTCATTCAGCATTAGCATGGATTGTTATTGCATTCCTAACCTCAACCGCAGGTTTCATGCTTCTAAGATTGCAAAAGGGTTCGTTCTCAGGAAGACTGATTGTTCTCGCAGTATTCGGAATGGTTGTTTATTCATTCTTAGACCAAGGCCTACAGATTGCAATGGATGTTCTTCAAGGTAAGGATTACGAGTTTTCAGTACAGGGTATTTGGAATGTAATGCTAGAACCGCTGATGTGGATAGCAGTGCTATGGGTTACTACAACGATAGTGCGTGCTGTGCAAGCAAGGCAAGCCCAGTCAGAACGCTATTGGGGAATTTGATCAGTTGTGAAATACCGTCTCGTGCATGCACTGAGGACATGTTACTTTGATTGGCCTAATATCTGGAATTCCTAAAGGTGATGAGCAAGCGGGACAAATTATGGCTTGACGGACCTTTGATTGGTTGTCCAGTCCTTGTTGCGAGGGATTGTATTTCATACGATATTGATCGGGATTATCGATGTATTGAGGGCCAGTATTTAGGGGCTGAGCAGCCCCCAAATCTACTGCTTCTTTGTAGGCTACAGGAGTGAAATGGTCTTCGGCAGGCGTAGGCGAAATGGTCTTCAGGCCAGCGTTGTAGACTGCCAATTCAGATTCAATTTGGGCTAGACCTATACCATGAGTTCTACTTATCGCATCCATCTCCAACATTTGATCGTATCCAGATAGATTCGCTAAACGAGCTAAGACGTCCGGAGGCAGTGGCATGAGCGTTCCGGGAGTCTCTTTCCCATTGAAGGTTCGTTTTATGCGCTTCAGAATTGGAGTTTCTGCCATAATCAGGGGTTTTTTTTCCACATACAGGGGCTACTTGGGAGTTTATTACCTAATTACGGTTTTTGTCCACCGAATTAAAGTCATTTTATCGTTCCAAAATCCTGATGCCTTCAAATAGGTGGAGCAGGGGGGGCGCCGATTAAGGAGCGGTGGAAATGCCTCAATCAAAGTCTCGTAATTCTACAGTCGGCAATAGGTCAAGAGCTGTGCGTTCGTTAACATGTGGGCAAGTGATGTGTGTGCCGAATATCCTAAACAAAGAAGCATCTGTTGCTGATGCTTTGGATAAGATTACCAATAAAAACTGGGATCATCTTTTCATAGTAAATTCTGAGCGAGTTCCGATCGGTAGAATTCATGCTGTAGACCTGTTAAAAATTATAGCCAAAAAAACCGTTAATCGGGACATTGCATGGATGCACGCAATACCTGCTCGTCAACTAATCACGCAAGAAACTATCACTATGAGGGAAAATTCTCCATTGCTAAAGGCTGCTGCATTGATGCTAGCCCATGATTTGAATCAATTGGCGGTTACTAATTCTGAAGGGCAAATTGTTGGGTCGGTATCTCCTAGTGTTGTTGCGCGCCACTTACCTAGGTTCATTCTGTGAGCAAGTTTCAACAATTCATTATGGTTGGGCGCGTTATGTCTTCCCCTAGACTTTGGCCAAACCCCCCTGGTAACTCTCCTTTACCATTGCCAAAAGGCCCTAGTTTTTTTTCAAGAAATGATTTTGTTGACCTATTGCCGCCACAGATGCCAGATAGTGAATCTGTCGGCCTTGAAGAATTGAAAACTTATGTTGGCCAACATTCAATGCCCGACGGGAAGAATATTTCTGAAGTAATTGATTTACAGAATAGAAGACCTTTGTTAATCGCTGGAGAGTTAGCCAATCCATATCGCCTAAGCGACATTATGGCGCCAGACATGCCAATCATTCCTGTTCGATTGGAAGATATCTGTCGCACATGGGCAGATAATTTGGATGCCAGGGATATCCAGCCAGGTATACATCATGTGACCATTGTTCGCTCACCAGGGTGGTGGGAGCGATCTTTCATTACATTGTTAGAAATCCAAGATATGAAGAAAATGGTCCAATGGCTGGATGGTCCATACTCAAATACTTGGGCACCTAAGAGATTAGCAGAAGGTGTAATTCGTCTAGAAGATGATATGAACTTGCTTCCGCCAGAATTTGAAAACATTTCATGGGATGGGAAGGAAGAGATGGTCGAAGTTTCTATGCCGCCTGCTAATGGACCTGCTATTGATATGTCAACTGTTATGGTTCCAATCAATACACGCTCTGGATGTTACAATAGTCGAGGACGCGTAAACAGATGTGTACATTACCTGCAAACAGATTTCCATGAAAAGATGTTCCGTCGTGGTTCCTCTTTCAAATGGTCCGATATGCTAAATTTCCTGTGACCGAATTTTAGTGATTGTGAAATTTATTCTAATCTGGGAACCCGGGGATTTCCCCCTATCAGTCAATATACCATCTCAACGTAATATTATACATGAATGGGAATGGATCTCAGAAAACAGCTAGGCTTGAAAGATTGAAAATGGAAATTATCGATTACATTTCGAGTAATCCAGGATGTTCGGCAGCAGACATAGTTGATTATCTGTCTAACACACGTAGAATGCGTAATCATGGACTTACCTCAAGGAAGGTTGGTTTCTTCATTCCGAGATACTTGAAGAACAATGTGATGTTCACTCTTGACCGTTCGACCGGTAAGAGAATATACAGTGTGGCATGAAAAGGTCAAATCGATGCAGGCGCTCGGGTTACATGATGAGCGCCCCGTCTTCGGATGAACTATGGCCGTCTTTGGATGAGTCTCTTGGTAGGCAACCATGTTTCCCGAGTGGTCCAGTTTGGTCGATTTTACCAACGCTGAAAGGCCAAATGGCCGATATGCTAGCAGACATGGGGCCTTTGGAAAGAGACGATGTTAGTATCGACTCAACGAATGGGATTGTTCACATCGATAAATCTGCAAAGATTGAGCCTAGTGTTCACATTATTGGACCAGCATATATTGGTCCAAATGCCGTAATTAGGCATGGCGCATATGTTAGAGAATTCTCTTGGATCTGCGCAGGCGCACTAGTAGGACATGCTAGTGAAACGAAGCATAGCGTCCTATTGCCAGATGCAAAAGCTCCACACTTCAATTATGTCGGTGATTCCATTCTAGGCCCAAATGTGAATTTGGGAGCAGGAGTGAAACTCTCTAATCTTAGAAATGATGGAGGAGAAGTTCATGTTAGAATTTCTGGTGAAAGAATTGGATCCGGATTACGTAAATTTGGAGCAATAATCGGAGAAGGTTCACAGTTGGGATGTAATGCAGTAACTAATCCTGGCGTAGTGCTAGGCGCTAGATGCATGGTTATGCCAAATACTACCGTTACAGGAATCTATGAGTCTGATTCAAAGATTGGGTGATTGGATGCTTTTTGGCACTGACGGGATTAGAGGAGAAGTTACTGAGTCCCCCCGAACTGATGAATTAGCAATATCTCAGCTTTTGGAAGAGCGATCGATTTCTCCTCGATTACTAAGAATTGTTGGAGAGGCTTTGTCACGCATAGTTGATTCGGGATCTAATGTGATAATTGGCTGGGACAATAGGCCTGCAAACCCTCAATTGGTTTCTGCATTAACGACTGGGCTTCGTTTAGGTGGATGCAAGGTCACTCATGGAGGGATATGTGCTACTCCTGGCTTGCATAACGCTCTTTTAGAAACTAAATCGGCTTTAGGTTGTATGATTACTGCGAGCCACAACCCAGTAACAGATTCGGGCATCAAGGTGTTTGATTCTGAAGGATTCAAAACTAGCCCTGAATTAGAACAAGAAATTTCTGAATTAGTTATACAACTAGCTGCCGAGGAAAGAGAGGTTGATTTGACACATCAAAAAGAATTATGCATTCCAGATTCTCAATTTAATGCAGATATTGCACATCAAGAATTGTTGATTATCAGGCTTGCAGAATTCTCAGGATTATTCTCTTCTCCACCTCACATGGAGATTTTAATTGATTCATCTAAAGGTGCTGCTAGTGAATGGTTGTCGGTTTTATTATCACGCTACGGAATCAAGTCGAATGATGTTTCAATACATGCTCCGGCATTGAATGAGAATTGTGGAGCAGGTGACATGTCTCCTACTGATTCATGGACATGGGAGGAGGCAGCACGCAGTGAACATGTACTGATTCATTCCTTGAAAAGACGCCCTCCAGGGGAAATTATCGCTGCTGCATTAGATGGAGATGGCGATAGATGTTTACTAATCCAATCTACTGAAAGTGGGTGCAGAGTAGTAGATGGTGATGAAATGGCGGACCACATATTGCGTTCTGCGACAGGCGAGTGGCACCTAGCCGCTAGCATTGAATCTGATTTGGCTCTTATGTCATCACTTGACAGATTACAGGCCGAAGTTACCTTTTCACAAACAGCAGTGGGCGATAGATGGTTGGCACATGCATTGAGAAATGATTCTCGTAACGTTCTAGGTGTTGAAGATTCAGGGCACTTGGTTATGTCCGCGCCAAATCCAAACGGAGGCAGGTGCTTGGTAGGAGACGGAGTTGCTAGTATGCTAATCGTGCTTTGTGCAATGTCATGTGAAGAAAGAAATATTGCATTTTCCAGAGGATTCAAGAAACGTACATCTATCAAAGACTCAAACAGGTCCAGGTGGACTGGGAGCAACGAATTAGCCGATACTGTAGAACACATCGCGACCCAAAAATTGGGTCCGTTGAACAGAAGAGGGTTATTGGGAGAAGCGAATCTAATGCTCTTGGAAGGTGAAGGTGTTTCAATTGGAATACGTAACTCTGGGACTCAGGCTAAGACCAATGTTTCGCTAAGAGTTGCGCCCGGGATAGATGCAGAGAAGCCGCTGGAAGCGGTTGAACAAATAATCGATACGTTGAGACTGAATCTCGTAGACTAAGTTACTGAAATTTGTTCTTCGTATTTTTGTCCAAGCCATGTTACCAGTCCCAACAATATGGCTGTTGCTAGAAGCATTATCAGCACCATTAATTCGGTCGCGCCAGCAAGAATCAAAACTCCTGCTATAACCCAAGCAAGAAGTAGATCGAGTGCTCCAAAGATTCTCCATGCCCTTCGTAGTGTAATCACACCGATTAGCCAAGAAGTTGTTGAAACGGCCAACATCAATACCATCATTAAAACGGATGTCTGTTGATAATGTCCGAACGCTCCAGATGGGATTAATAAATGTCCAATCCAAAGTCCAGCTGGTATCCAAACCTGATCCTTCTTAACAGTACAAATAATCGCAACTGCAAGACCGATTACTCCAACAAAAATCATGAATAACCCAGTGGTATCATTTAGTAAATCGATCCAATTTCCTAAAGCATTCCAACTGATTGGCAAGAATATACCGATGCCTACGGGCACCGCCGGTTGTATCCATTTTATTGAATTCCTTAATGCGAAAATGCTGGCAATAATTCCTGCTATACCGAATGATATTGCAATTATCATAGCAGCCCATGCGAATCTACCTGCGGCCCCTCTGTGGTCTCCTAATCCTCTTTTGATTCTCTCGGATTCCACCCATTCAAACAGTAATACTGCTGAAACTAGGAACACTTCCAATGACCAAACGGGAAGAACCCATGAAGATTCACTACTCAGATTTGGAACAAACTGAATTGTGTCCACTCCCATCAATGAAGTCAACAGCTTAGATGTCAGAATTAACAGAACTATTCCTTCCAATGCCGAAGGTATCCTCAATCCCAGATCTTTTCTTCCAACAAGCGACATCGCAGCTAAAATCGTTAATGTCCCTAGTAGGACCAGTAATTCCCATTGTTCGGTTAAAACGACGTTAGAATCCCCTAACCGCCCTGCTATCTGAATCAGTGTTAATCCAATCATGGTTATTGCAACAGGTGATTCGATACCCATAATATCGGGCAATTGCAGATTTACTTGTTCGGCCCTCCATCTTGCTATTCCAATGAAAATCACTGAGATTAGTGATGCCAAAGTAATCGCTAGCAGTGATTCACCATTTGCCCATGAGAAGTAAATTCCAACCAATAGCGTAACTGAAATGAATGAGATTACAATAGTTGGTTTGTGATGTATATCCCCTACAATCAAATCGTATTCGCCAGTAGACGAACGTCGTTTCGAACGCTTTTTCTGTTTTTCAGAAAGTTGGATTAATTCGGCATCTATCATCTTAATTTGAGATGTTTCATCTTGATTGGCGAGTTTTTGTTCGGTTAATGATGCACGGTTAAGGTATTTTTCAAGACGTTCTTCTCGTTGTGAAACCTGCTTCAATCTAGACCTTATCTCACCTTGGGCTGCTAACCAAGATCCAGTTATGACGAAACTAATTGCTGTGGAAATTAATGTTGGATTATCTTCGAAACTAATTGCTGCAAGGCCGATGGTAATCAAAACAGCAATACTTGCTATTGCCGAGGGTAACAATCTGTCCAGAGAAGCGGCTCTTGGAAGATATAGGCCACCTACTGTCATCAAGCTAGCCAGGGCAGCAAGTCTTAGATTTGTAGTATCATTTGGCAAAATATCCGTATTTGATAATGTATTAGTTAACGGCTCGTTGAGCCCTATCATCATCATCATTAAAGCGATGAATCCAAGTGTAATCGAAATCAATTTCCCAGGTAATAATGCCTGATGAGATAATTTCTCTCCTGCAGACAATCGACGAGAATTCTCTTCCGACCAATTAACCACAAGTAATGATGCTAAACCTAACAGGATAATCCATGCTGCTCCAAAACCAAATCTCCATTGAAGAATTAATGCTGTTATCGACCATGCAATCAGAATTGTTCGCGGAGTGCCTTGATGTCTATCCATGCGCATAGCAACCGCGTGTGAAATTAGTAGAACCCCCATAACCGAAATTATCCCATATGATGGTAAAACTCCCGGATTACTGATGAATAATAATGTACAAAGTATAGTTATGAAACTAATATTCCATAATCGCATTATTCCACTATCACGCATTCTGGCACTCAATTCAGAAAGTCCTGCGAGTCTGCCTGCAAGATTTACGCCTGTTTCTCCAAGTTTGAAATTCAATGGTATCTGCATGCAAATTAACAGAAGCATGTAAATCGTTAAGTCTGTTTCAGCGATATTGATTGGAATAATGTCGACTGAAATCAACCTATTCTCAAGATTACTTGTAAAGAAAAATAGCCATACCCATGGAGCCAGTGTTGCAGTTCCTGCCAATGATGGTGAATCCCTCTGGATTGCCAATAATGCTAAACCCATCCAAACGATCAATTGACAAGTTAACAATGTGCGCGCAAGTACTGTTTCTTCAGCAGGAATAAGTAATGTTAGCAAAATAGTGGTGACTATTGATCCAATCCACAATACATGGTCTGAAACTGCATGTTGATGATTAAGTAATGCCGTAGCGGTAATTGCGGCACTGAAAACCGCATATATCGACCATGGTTCTGAGAATGGGGGCTCAAATACTCCTCTTACCATCAAAATCAAAGCTGCCAATAAAAATGGCGCAGGCCATAATGTATACCGTTGTAATCGTTCCCATTTCTCACCTCTCACAACAAGGTAAGATGGGCCGAAAGCAGAAAGAAGAAGAATCAATTGAGCGATTGCATATCCCGTTTCCAACCTGTGGGAGGCGATTGCAAGTAATGCTCCAATCATTCCAAGCCCTACTGAAACTGACCAAAGCCCAGGTTTACCGAGGCCCATTCCATTGAATGCTGATGAAAACCAATTCTCCGCTTTCGCAAATCTTGTTGCTGTAACGGCATTTACTCCTGTAACTCCGAACATTAACAAGAATAGTAGTAACTCATCTTCAAATGGAATAATCTCAATTCCAAATAAGATCCAATCTTTACTAATTGCGTGTAATCCAATCCAGAGATATGATACTGCAATTCCTAATGATGCTAAATTTCCAGACCCCCGTAAATATGCTAAACTGTGTAGCAACAATGTGCCAAGTACAATCATTATTGCAACTCCTTCTTGACCATATGTCCCTCCTGCCGCAGAGCCGATTGCAAGTAGTACTAAAGCCGCTTGAGCAGCGATTGAATCTTCGTCATGATGGTGCGCGACAGCGATATTCAGGCCAACTAAACCAAGTAAGCTGATTCCTAATTGTAGTTCTTCAATCCAACCCCAAGTATACATTGAAATTGCAAGCCCATACAATAATTTCATCGAAATGATAACCCATGTTACTCCAAGAATATGCATTCTTTCTTGTGGAATCCAAATTTCCCCAAGCCATATCCCAAATCCGGCCATTAATAACAAACCAATTGCTGAAAATTCGTATCC
>MDTG01234074.1_pt1 | contig 17567 bp, 18 predicted proteins | sample 811421 | NCBI WGS metagenome assembly MDTG01 (sample SAMN05326645, study PRJNA326480) | marine metagenome | isolation source: seawater | place: Pacific Ocean: South East | collected 2011
CTTAGATGCGAGTTTAGTTTCGTTATTTGAAATGTCAAACCAAAGGTCACCAGTTGTTACTTCTGATGCTGTCGGTGTTACTGTTGAGCCAAAGACTTTAGAGCCACGTTTTCCGAATTGGAATACCGCACTCTGCGTTCCTTTGGCATTCATAAAGACTGCCATGTACTATACCTCTATCAGTTTTAAACTGTCTAGGACTAATCCTAGTTAAAGTTATAATACTATTTATCTTCTTTTGGAAGTGAGACACGGTTTACCATGGTCTCTTTACACTTAGAATACTGAGATACCTCATGCTTTTTGATGTATCCAGAAAAGGCAAGTTGCTTACCCTTTGCAAAGTCATCTTTAGTTTGACCTCTGTAAAGGTCATAAAAGAATTTTACAATGTTCTTACCATCAACTAGAACTGCAACCAACATGCTGTGGCTTCTGTTCATGTATCTGGACATAACTATCTCGCCTTCAAACTTATGACGAGTGTTGATTTCACCAACATACTCTGACTTAGAACGTAAATCACGTTCAGTGTCTGACCATTTGTCATGCTCTAAATTGTTTCTGTAAACACTAGGCAAACTACCTACGATAGGCAAACGATTATCTCTACCGTTGATATTAATATCTTCTGCCTTAATAAGTTCAGTGATTTTAGTTTCAAACTCACTTAACTTTCGTGTCATTGCTTTAAAAACTAAGCCTTCAAAGTAGTCAATGATTTCCTCAGCCTTGGCTGTATGAGCGTCTGTGACTGTTACACGGGCCTTCTCTGGGTTATGCATTGCTTCAAGCATAAGTTTAAAGTTGGATTCAATACCCTTTTCTCGGTTTGCTTCATGAGATTTAATGTATTTGAAACCCTGAAATTCATCAGTTGCTACTGCGTATGCAATTACTTCTTTACCTGTGTATGCTTTCATTCCGTTTACTCCTAACAATATATACATATTATAGCAAAATACAGGTGTATGTCAACCTTTTTCTGCCATTTTTTCTGGTAATTTTGTGTGAATCCGGGCCAGCCTACTTGCACTAGACTGGTTTTACAAATACCTTTATCGTACTGTCCGGCGGTCATTCCAGGCGACTCGACGCCAATTGTGATATAAACCTATCTACTGTATTCGATTTCTTATATCTAGTCTTGATTATTTATTACGTGATTGTAAACGTCTTCCCAATTCTTTGCCACATAGCCATTAACTTCTTTATTCATGTTATGTCCATGCTCCATAAGTATTCCTTTGAATCCAACATCTATACCTGCTTGTAAATTTACTGGCTTGTCTTCTATCCAGTAACTACCTTTATATTTCTTAGCAAGTCTTTCCAATGCTTCATCTTTATCAGCACCTGTGTCTAAACATATTACTTTGCTAAATGCACTTCTGCCCATTAACTTTGCTAGGTTTCTTTCTCTTAATGCATGAGCATAAGGATCTAAACTTAAACTGGTTAATGCTACAAAGTGATATCTGTGTTGCTCATGTAACTTCTTAATGAAATATTGTGCATCACGTAATGGTGGCAAAAATCCAATTGCGGCAGACTCATTAAATATTCTTACTAACTGATTGCCTTGCTGATGTGATAATCCATATCTATCACCAATGCTGTATTTGAATTGATATCCTTCAACTAGTTTGTGTCCATGCTGTTCAGCCCAAACACTAAATGCTTCTTCCCAATCTAAAACAACACCATCTATGTCTGTTATTATATATTTCTTTTTTGCCATACTTGTATTATACATATTTTACGTTAGAAGTCAATCTAATAATATGTTTAATTTTGGTGTTTGATATCTCTATTTGATTTTGCAATGTGTTTCAACATGCTTCTAGTGGCTTTATTGAAATGCAATAACATCTCTTCATCACTATCAAACTTGCAGTTGATTACTTGCTCAGCAATATAATATTCCTTTTGGTCCATAAGGTCAATTAGGCACCATGCCGCCTTCTCTGAATCTATTAGGTTTTCTTTATTGCCTTCTTTAATTAATGGCGTATCAACAAAACCAAAACTGATGTTATGTATTCTAGTTTTGTTTGCCCAAGGATAATTGAAACTGTTTCTTACACAAAATTCTGATAATGCTTTCTTATCATTTACATAATCACTGTCATCATCTAGTAATATACCTTTTAGATATCCACTGATAGAACCTGTATTGATTATAACTTTGTCTTTGTCTTTCCATTCCTCATATAGAGTTTCAAGTATTTTGTTTTGTATTTGAGGATAGTATGCGTTATTGAAAAACACATCGGGGTCATATCTTAATAGTTCTTCTATTATCTTATCACCATCACGTTCAGCAATATTCCAACCATTTGATTTAGAATATCCCTGAATGTCGTGTTTTGTTGTGAGATCTAGAATTAAGTCTAGTTGATGTCCTATGCCACTGCTATGACCGGTTATCGCAATCTTCATTATTCAAAGTGCTTACCTAACATGCTACCAACTTTGTCCCCGACAGTCTTTTCTACTTTTCTAACATCTACAATAATGTTAATCTGTTTTACATTGGAGAATGCTTGTATCATTTTTGACCAAGATTTGTCTGGGGAAGTTGGTAGCGGATCTTCTATTTCCCTATGATCCAATTTAGCATTACTACCGTCTTTGAATTCGATAATGATGCTGTCAATCATTTCGACAGGGATTTCGCTAGGAAATACTTCCTTTAATAAATTTTCAAAGTCTTGATTCTTACCATGCTTTGCAACCAAGACTATCCTTACGTCATTGCTTGACATTATCTCTCCTACGTTACTTAACTACTTATCTTAAAGGTTCTCAATAGACGCCTTTGGCGGTCTACCTGGACCTTTTTTAGGTCTAAGGTCTGGTGCAATATCATATGCCTGTGACCTTTTCGCTTCTGCATCGTTAAGCAATGCTTTAGCATCTTCTTCTAATAGAGATGCTTGGGAGAGCAAGTTGTTAGCAACTGCTTCTGGTTCATCACCTTCTTGTACAACAGGAGCACCAGTATCGATTCTAGCAACATCTGTTTCTGTTTTTAAAGGTGGGTTAGATTCTGTTTCAATCTTGTTCAATTCTTTATTTACTTCTTCAAGTTCAACTGATTGATTTGGTAGTGGTGTAAGTTTTACCATGTTGACTGGTGCCTTAACCAACTTACCTCTGGTGTGTAATGCTTCAAGCATGTTCTCACCATCAGTTAATCTTCTTCTGAAAAATACTTCACTGATATTATTTGACTCTTGTGCCTCTTGGCTGTCAACAACTGACATAATGTCATCGTGTAATTGACCTTCTAATGAATCACTAATAATTACTAATGCACTATCGCTGTCCTCTGGTAGTTCTCTGAATACTACTACGCAAGGTTTCTCACCGTAAATGCCTACATGTTTTGTCATATCTGCCATGTTATTCTCCGTCTTGGGCTTCTGTTTCTTCGCCCTCTGCTTTGGCATCTGCCGCCGCCGCTTCTTGTTGTGCTTTTACACTACTAAGAAATTGAATCAATTTGTTATACAATGCTCCAACGGCAGATAGTTCTCCGCCTCTAAAAGCACCACGTTGGCTTGCCAAGTCAATGACCTGTGCAATTTGATCCAGTTCTTGAAGTGATAAAGTCTCAACCGCTTCTTGTGGTTGTTCAGCATCTGTGAATGTTTCGCTTACTGCTTCATCCGAAGATACTTCGTTATTTGTTTCGTCTGTCATTTTTACTTTCTCCAATTAAAGTAGTTTTTAATTACTACATTATTTAGTGAAAGGTAAAATTTAGATTGGAAAAAATGGCACTATTTGAATTCAACTGTGCTTAAGAATTCGCCATTCTTACTTAAGGTTGCACCTGTAACATGCCCACCTTTACCAGCACCAGTATCAATCCAAATAACTTTACCACCAGACTTGCTGTCATGTATAGTAACTTTGTTATGCTCATCTTCAAAAGCAGGTATCTCACTCAATGGAGTTCTGTCATGTCCAACAATAACAGTCTTACCTGAAGGTACAGCATCAGCCCACTCATAAGTTCTAGCAGGATAGTCTTGCCCGTTGTATTCTACAGTAGGCTTATTCTTATCTATCTCACCATACAAGTATGCTCTTTTGGCTTGTTTAGAATCTGTATCACCTTCCCAAAACGTGCTAGTGAAAGCGGCATGAGTGATGTAAGTATCTCCAATATTCATCCAACTCTTCATGTTCTCATACAAAAAGTTGAAGTTATCTTTTACAGTATCATCACTTTCCAAATCATTTACAGTATTGGTCATTGACTTTGCAATAACTACATCATTACCTTTAAGGTATCTGTAAATTTTGTTATCATGATTACCTTCAATAAACTTTGCATTCATTGTGGTAGCAATAGTTCTTGCCAAATGAATTGTGCTTTTAGCATGTGGACCATAATCAACTAGGTCACCTACACTAATAATAGTAAGGTCATTTTCTTTTGCAAACAATACGGCATCCATGAACAACTTGTATTCATTATGTATATCGCCTAAAACTAAGTATTTCATCGTTACCGTTATCCTAACTATTATGTATATTATAGGGCCTTTGAGCCCAAAAGTCAACCATTTTTTCTGGCAAATTAATAGTTTTCTAGTGTGCCTTCACGTACTAAATCACATGATACACAATGCGGACCACCTGCTAAAGTCCTCATATGACGCATTTTGACGGGCACAGGGGTGATATTATGCTGTTCCATAGCCTTCATTAGTGGTATTTCTTCACTAGGAACTAGTACATGTTGTGGGTCTATGCTTAGAACATTCATGCCAATCCATGCACTTGCTGGAGCATAATCTTCTAAACATGGTTGCCCTACACACATTTCTTCTGTGTACCATATCTTATCCCATGTTTTGAATATCTCAGGCACTTTATCAGAGTCTACTCGCTCTGCATTCAACACTACAAGCCCAGGACGTAAAGGCATTATTGTGCTGTCTACATGAGCCCAACTGTATAAATCGTGCATCATATGAACTCTAAATGAGTCTCCGAGTGTGTTCTGTAGCCACCTAGCACCTTGTTCGTTGCCTGTATTTGATATTAGATACAGTATATCATATCCACATCTTATTAAATTTGCAGGATCTAGTATAGGTTCATTGTTGTTTACACTCGGGTCTCTACCAGGTTGTATCTTATATAAATTGTCTTGTAGCATAGGCTTGGGCATGGGTAACCATCTAGCACCTACTACACTTTTGCGTTTGAATAGTTCATTAAACATAAACGTTTCATGATACCTTGCTCTCAAACTCATAGCACCTTCGATAATCGTATCACCTATCACAGTTACACTATCACGTGGGCAGTATGCTTCGTATTGTTGTGACTCCCATAAGCCATTTGAAACAGTTGTAGTGAAGTCTATGTTGCTTAAATCGGGTCTATGAACCTTAACATCAAAGTCTTCTAATATACCAACCAGTCCTTCTAAGTCCTCTTCTGCTTCTAAATATACATGCTCTGGATATTTGCCTTTGGGCATAGCATCATACTCTTCTTTGGAAAGGTTAGCATAGTTGGTAGCATGATGACTGAGGTCATGTTCAGGTATGTTGGCACCTTTGGCTGTGCCTATTATTATTTCTTTTAGGGGGTCCCACTCATTGCAGGACCATATTGGTTTATAGTTTGAACTCATCCACAATATTTATGTTGTGGACTGCAGGTGCATCAGGTTGTTTTGGTGTAAAATTTTGTAATACCATTGCGATATCTTCTGAACTTTCAAAATAAATTAACCAGGACTTATCTAATTCTTGTTTGATTACACAAAATTGTCCCATTGAATTCTGTTCAAGAAACTCTACAACATCAAAGTCGTGTGTCTTAAACTTGTTGCCAATCATGTTAGCAATCTTTTCTGTGCCTTTTAACAATAGGAATTCATCCTGTGTTAATTTATTGTATCTAGTAATCATATACTTATCCACCATACTAGGAATGCAAACACCAAAATGTATGGTGCAAACTTCCAGCCAATTTTAATAGATCCTGCAATAACACTGAACACAACACCAATGCAAAATCCTGTAATTATTAATGGAACTAAGACGTCCCATATCATTTGTAAATCGTTCATATTGATTTTCCTATTAATAACATCATTAGTCCCATTGCAATCAACATTACAACTTGAACACCTGACATAAATGCCACTTGTTTCATAGGATGTACATCATCAATTGAACCTAACTGCTCTGCTTGTTGAGCCTTTATTTTATCATACTCTTTCATTAATCATTCCTCTCATAAGGTACAGTTATACCAAAAGGTGCTTCAGGTGTTCTGCCTCCGTAGCCACCACCATGCACAATAAACATTGTATCACAGTATGTCTCGTCGCCCCAACTATCCCAAGGATAACCATCTGTAAACATAATGAACTTCTTAGGCACAATACCTTCTTCTTTAAAGTATTCCCAACATACTTCAAAGTCAGTACCGCCACCGCCTTCAAGTTCATACTCCATAAACTCTTCCATGTTGTGTTCAGTAAACACTTGTGGATTATGAACCGCTGTATCAAAACAGAACAAGTGTATTCTAAAGTCGCTGTATTGATCCATACAACCTTTTACTTCACTAAGGATATCTCTACCCATCTCGTCTGTCATAGAACCTGATGTATCCATTGCCATTGCAATATCAATAGTTTGTTCTCGCTCTAATCCTGGAAGCCATACACCTGTGTCACTACCTTTACGTGAAGGTGTTTGATAACTGTAGTCACTTCTAACTACACTTTGTATTTGTTGTGGTAGCAATTCTCTCCAAGTCAATTGTGGATTAACCAAACCATCAACAAGTTTCTTTACACCATTAGGTAATTTTTCATTACCAGCCGCCTTAGCCGCCTGCATAGTTGCATTCTTGAATTGCTCTTTAATCTGACGTTTTTCTTCTTTAGTGTATTGTGCAGGACCAGGCTTACCATCGTCATCAACATTACCATTGGCACCTTGTGCACCTTCGTCATCTTCTGCTTCGTCCATATCCAAGTGTACATCTAGTGTAGACATTTCAATGACACGACCTTCTTCTTCTGCCTGCTTGAACAAGTCATCATATACTTCTTCTGATGTCCAGTTCTGATACTTGTAATCAAAACAAATATCAACAAGTCTAATTCTCTCACCAACATTACCTTGTACCAAGTCCATGTTCACAACATAGTCATTAGCAATATTCCAAAGTAAAGGATTCTTATCACCACGTCTGCTGAAGTGGTCATATACACAATGCTCAACTTCATGTCCCCAAAGAAAAACTAGTTCTTCATTACTTAGAGCATCAACGAAGTTACGATTGTAGTAAAAGTATTTGCCATCAGTTGCGGCAGTTGGACACCAATCAGTTGCGTCTTTCATTTCTAAACGACAAGCCAAGTTGCCATAGAAAGGACAATGCAACAACATGCTGATCCTAGCCGCAATCAAACGATCCTCAATTTCTTTCTGAGTCTTTGTTGTTTCTGGGATAGCCTCTAATGCCTTGTGAGCAGTATCGCTAGGTGTACCGCTTATCTTAGGTTGTTTTGTTTCTAAAATGTCCAATTAAAACTCCTACGTTTTACTATTTATACTATGTATTATAGGTTCTTTTGGTGTTAAAGTCAACCTTTTTTTCTGGTAATTTAAAAGAAAAACCCCTCCCGGAGGAGGGGTAAAACCAATCGCTGTTTGTAGGAGTAACGATGTAGGATACAGCAACGGTTTTAAACTTAAGAACTAGGGAAGAGATACTTCCAGTAACGTTCTTTAAACTCCTTCTTGCCTTGTAATTTACGAGGCTTGATGTCTATGTCATGGTCACTTAGGACTGTTTTAGCACTAAAGATAACCAACTCAGGCTCAAAGTTTGCCATAATAAAGTCAAAGAAGTAATCAACACCTTTGTCAAATAACTTCTCATCCTTGTTAGACAAGTCAGCCAACTCATAACATAAGCCAATTGCAAATGAATACTGAGCAGACTTCTCTTTGATATCTAACTGCTTGACCTGACCATTAAGAACATCTTCTGGATTAGGAAGTTTACTAGCAATCTTTCTGTGTTCACAGAACTTAATTGCCATTCCTTCACCAATAGCACCGGCAATCTCTGCCTTTTGCTCAAAGTCAGAAGCAGTATCGAACCCTTCTGTGTTTAGAATCTCGCTCACAAAGTTCCATGAACGAGGTGTAGCAAATGATTGACTTGATGTCTTAGGATCAAAGTCAAACAAATCTGCTTTTGAATAAGTTAAGTAACCAATAACATCTTGGTGAACTTTATTATCAGTTGCCCAAATGGACCAATCTTCAAAGTTCACATCCATGTTAATGTGTCTGAACCTGTTAGCCAAAGGACTTGGCATTCTGTATGTAACACCACGGTCAGTCTCACGGTTACCTGCCGCAACAATTTTTACATTGCTAGGTAATCTGTATTGACCAATCTTACCATTAAGAACTAATTGGTAAGCCGCCGCCTGTACACTTGGAGGTGCAGAGTTAAGTTCATCCAAGAACAATACAATAGTGTCAAACTCATCAGCCTGTTCTTGCGTTGGCAAGTCAACTGCTGGAGCCCACTCCATTTGATTAGTTTCTGGATTACGGAACGGATAACCTCTAAGGTCAGTTGGTTCCATTAATGCAAGACGCATATCAATCATGTATGCGTTGCCTAGTTCACCACTATCAACAATCTGTTGAATGAGGTCTGATTTTCCTATCCCAGGTGCTCCCCAAAGGAAGATAGGACGACTAGCCTTCATTGCTCGAAGAACAATTGGCTTTGTCTCACTGGGTCTTACTTGTAATGTTTCCATAAGTTACTCCTTAATTATTAACCTACATTTACTATTATACTTCTTTAGAGGTAGAAGTCAACCTTTTTTTCCTATTTTTGTGAAAATTTTCTGCAAATCGTAATGCATTTTCTCTAATTCTATCCTATCAAATCCCATATAAGCATCAAACATAGCCAGTTCGATTGCTTTGATGTATTCGAAACACTTGGCTTTTAAGGTTTCAACCTTAATCATATTCTGTGCAACTTCTTCTGCATCAATATCTATATCTCCTATATTGATAGTTTCCGTCTTCACAGGTTGTAAATGGAACATGTCGTGGTCTTCTCCTAATGAGAATCTTAATTCTAATTTATCTGACATGTATTTTGAAAGTTCTTGTTGCTGTTCTTTTGACATATTGTCAAAGGCATCATTAATGAGTTCACCCAACAAGGTCGGAACCGTATCGGGTGATTTCTCTTTTTGTCCAAACAATGGGACGACGTTATCTTTTTTATCGTCGTCTGACATTACCAAACTCTTAATCTAAGAATGATTGATGAACCAATTCTTGGTTGATGTGGTCTTTCAACTGTAACAGTTTGACCATTAACCTTACCAGTTACATTATAACCAGTAATAATTGTTTCATGGAAAGTATTTCTGTGGTAAGTAGTTACTTCTTCACAAGATGTTTTTGGTGCTTTCTTCATAGAAATATCATTACCAATCTTGTTTCCTATTAAGCCAAACAGTATTTTGGCGGCATCACTACCATTACCAATCTCATCTGCTATTGCTACACCTACACCAGCACCAATCAATCCGCCTGTAGAACCAAAGCCACCATCAACAACTTTCTCTAAAAGTCCTTCTGAATTACGTTGGTATCTGTAACAAACAGTTTCAGTATGAGGTACATCTTCATATTTTTGAACAGTTTTGTAAACTGGATTAACATCTTCAACAACCATTTCGATTTGTTGAGCCTGAATATCAGTAGCAATAAAAATACTTGCTATTGCAACTGCTGAACTTAATGCTATTTTCTTCATAAATATACTCCTTTTTAGCAATTATTAGTATATTATACATGAATTTGGGTTACAGTCAACCTTTTTTTACCACTTTTTTTGGTTAATTTTGGTACCTGAGGACGGACTCGAACCGTCATGTCCTATACGGACGAGGGATTTTAAGTCCCTTGTGTCTACCAATTCCACCACTCAGGCATAAATTGTGTGATAAGACCCCGCTTTCCTTATTGTAGGATTAACGCACTTCACGACATAAAATGTTTGCCGTCTTATCTTGCCCTTTACTTTACCCTCTTCTGATTGGCCCGCTTGGCAGGATTCGAACCTGCAACCCTCGGCTTAGAAGGCCGATGTTCTATCCATTGAACTACAAGCGGTTATAAAAATAATGCCCAAGCCATAACAATTGAATTGAATACTATGAGTCCTACGACCCAAAGAATTAAACTATACAATTTCATTGCCATACTCCATTAGTAATTTACTTTGAAGCCTACGTGCTTCTTTTTCCCAAGGTTGGCGCCAGTAATCCAATCCACTTACATATTTGTTAGACTTCCATTTAGTCATCATTGGGTCTAATTCATTACGAGCGAATTGCTTTACATGTACCATTTCATGTGCAAGATTCAATAACCAATTGCTATACAATGCAATATCTAAAATGTAATTACGTTTGTCTACGCATTCACACAAACCTTCGGTGCCCCATTCTCCTACATCAATTCTATGATGTATTCGAACTAAAATATTATTCCGTAGACGAGAAATGCCTAGTTGCTTTGCATAATGCTTTACTGCTAATACAGTCGTGGCATGCAACCCAACATCGACATCTCCGCCTCTAGGTCCTGTTACTGAAATCAGCATCAAGACATTTCAACAAATGAACGTTGGAAGTTATCTAAGTGAACTTCTTGTTGTTCTTTGCCATTAGCAAACAAGATAAGTTCTTGTGCTAGGCTTAGGCACTCTTCACGAGTAAGTTGAATTGTTTGGAAACTGCCTCTGTCATGGACAGTAAGTTGAAGCATTGAGCCTCGGTCTTTTCCACCTGCAAAACGAGTTTGAGAAATATCAGTACCTGGTACATCACGTAATTCTGTAGCCATTTTGTTCGGTCCTTTTTGCTTTAAAGTCCAACTATTATAGCATCTCCGCCCGGTAAGTCAACTTTTATTTTAATTTTCTTTCCGTTCTAAATCAAGCACTTACAAATTTTAGTCAAAAAAAAGCACTCCGAAGAGTGCTTTTTCATGTATTCAATTACTTATTATGTTAAGAACTGATACTCTAATGTGGCTACACATACACCTGCTGTAGGTGTACTTGCTGTTGAACCATTACTCTGTTTGAACGAAACAGTAACCGTTGCCCCACCGGCAATCGCTTCAGCACCTAAGTCCACAATGTAAACGCCTGTGGTAGTTGGATCATTTTGAGCCACTCCCATCAAGTCATTTGTACCATCGTTTACTAAGATACCATCTACACTACCACCGCTAAATGCTGTTGATACTTTGATAGTAAGTTTACTACCAATGTATGTTCTTCCACTTGTATTAGGCATAGTACCTAATGAGAAAGAACTATCCGAACTGTTTGCTGTAAATGTTGCTCTAAGAACAGTATCATCTACCGCCGCTACTTGCGAATCAACGTATGCTTTAACTGATTGTTGAGTTGGAACAAGTGTAGCACTATTGCTACCCATTGCATCTTCATCAACAAATCCTGTGATTGTTATAGAACCATCACTTAAACTTGCATAGGTTATAGTTCCTGCTTTAAGGTTAGCATCAGTTAGTGATAAATCACCTGTGCTTGAACCTGTTGCAGTTGTTGTAGCAAATTGGAATTGGTCTGCACTTTCGTCCCAACCAAAGAATACATTAGTATCGTCACCACGTTCGATTACAATACCTGCATCTCCACTTGCTGAACCTGAACTACCTGTACCAAGTTCTAACAGTTTATCTTCAATTGTTGTGTTAGTTGAAGAAACTGTAGTGGTTGTACCATTAACAGTTAAGTTACCAGATAGTGTTAAGTCAGCCGCCGCAATAGTAGTTGCACCACTAATTGCACCACTGCTTACACTGAATGTTCCATCAGTAAGTGTTGTTGCACTAACACTTGTTAGTCCACTTACTGTACTTGGTAATCCAATTTGTATCTGATTGTTTGTTACTGTAGTTTCAATTTCATTTGCAGTACCTACAAAGTTCAATGTATCAGTACCTAATGCTACTGTATCATTTGAACCACTGTCTGCACCAACAGTCAACGTTGTGCTAATAGTGGCTGTACCAGCCGCTGTTAGACGTCCTTGTGCGTCAACTGTAAATGTTGGTATTGCTGTTGCACTACCATATGAACCTGCTGTAACGGCAGTATCATCCAAGTCAATTGATATATTGTTGTTGGATACTGTAGTTGTAATACCAGTGTCACCTGCAAATGTTAGTGTTTCACCACCACTTACTGTGTCACTAGATCCACTGTCAGCCGCTATTGTAAAGCCTGTGCTGACTGCCGCAGTATCTACTTGGGTAATTCTACCATGATTATCAACTGTTAAAACAGGAATAGCAGTTGCACTACCAAACGACCCTGGAGTCGTTGATGCATTACCACTACCCATTGTTGTTGCCATTGTTGTAGTAATTGTAGCAGTATCACCAGCATCTTGGAAAGTTGCTGAACCTGTTACGTCACCACTTAATGCTACTGTAACTGCACTTGATAAACCAGCGGCGTCTGTTGCCAAACTTGCTGTACCTGTTAAGTCACCAGTCACATCTGCTGTAACTGAGTTAAACGAAACATCGTCTGTTGTACCAACTGCTTGTCCGATACTAATTGCACCACCTGAGATTGCAACACCAGTTCCTGCCGATATATGGGCTCTCACTTCTGCCGCACTAGGTCCAGTGTATGTTAATACACCTGTGCCACTGTTGTATGCTAGTGAACCATCACCACCTGCATCAGTTACACTAATAGCACCTCTGGCTCTTGCAGTGGTGTGATAAAGGTTACTTGAACCTTCACTTAGTGCATCTGTATCATGGTTAGCAATACTACTAACTGTTCCTGTGACAGCACCTGTAACAGCACCTTCAAATCTATCTGCAACTATGTTTTCAGAACCAAAGTCCCATTTACTTGTTGCCGCTTTATAAAGGATCTGTTTAATTGTACCGTTTGCGTTTGCTTCAAAACCAGCATCGGTGTTAGCACCTCCGCTGTTTACTCTGAATATGGCATCTGCTGTTTCAACTGTTGTTGAATTAACTGTTGTCTGTGTACCTTGAACTGTCAAGTTTCCTGTTACGATTGCGTCACCTGAAATACTAACTGTAGTCGCTGTTATGTCGTCTGAGTTAAGTGCTCCAGTAACTGTTAAATCGTTTCCGACTGTTACATCATTAGGTAAACCTATTGTGATTGTGTTATCACTTACTGTAGTTTCAATTTCATTACTTGTACCTGCAAAATTTAATGTGTCAGTACCAACTGTAACAGTATCGTCAGACCCGTTGTCTGCACCAATTGTTAAAGTTGAACTAGTTGTTGCTGTAGTTACACCTGTAATTCTACCATCTGCACCAACTGTGATAACTGGAATAGCACTTGCACTACCATAACTTCCTGCACTTACGCCTGAAGCCGCTATAGATAAGGCTGTTGCCAAGTTTGCACTACCATCAAATGATCCTGAACCAGTTACGTCTCCGGTAAAGGATAATGTTCTGGCAGTTGACAATGTATCAGCAGAACCAGTTACGTCACCAGTTAAGTTACCAGTGATTGTACCTGAAGCATTGATAGTTGTAAATGTACCAGCCGCCGCTGAGTTGGCACCAATGACTGCACCGTCTATGGCCCCACCATCAATGTTTACTGAGTTTGCCGCTTGTGTTGAAATTGTTCCTAGTCCAAGAGTTGTTCTAGCCGCACTAGCATCAGCACTACCTAATAAAGATATGCCTGTTGCTGTTATATCTGTAGAACCAAATGTGTTTGCACCAGTAGTGTAAAGGATTTTATCAGCGGCTACAGACGTTAGTCCTGTACCACCTTTAGTAACTCCAATTGCCGTACCAGCCCAAGTACCTGCTTGGACCGTTGCAAATTCAACATCTTCTAATGCTGAACCGCTATCTTTGAATTGAAATTTATTATTGGAACCATCGTAAACTACGAAGCCTCCACCTTTACCCATTTGAATATCACCGGCTACACCTTTGATTCCAAAGTTTTTAATATTTGCCATTTGTTACTCCTATAGGATTTCTTCTTTTCTAATTAGAATCGTATAAAAACGTTTTATACTGTGATATTTATCTTATTTCTGTTAATAGATTGAGTTAGACATAGGTTACACTGACTGTGACATCGCCTAGTGTAGCACTACGGTGTGAGAATTTTGCTCTTATGTTTAAATCGTTTGAATTGCTTGAAGGATAAACATAATCTGGATTTGTAAAGTATGTACCATTTGATGAAAGGTCACTTAGGTCACCTGTCATGTAAGCATCAATATCTGTTTGGTCACCAACATCTATTGTAGGTGCAACATTGCCTGAGTAATTAGTTACAGGATTTGTTACATTAACACTTACTTCTATAATTCTAGAGCCAGGAGATACATTTCCTAATGTTACTGTTTCAACACCACCAAAGCCTCCGCCTGGAGTATCAAATGTATGTGTTAATGTTTGTGCATCTGTGTTAGCACTATCTTGATTGCTTAGTTCACTCCATGCACTTCCATCATACAAATACAATGCCCACTCACCATCACCAGCATCAGTAACATAAGCAAGGTCTCCTGCTTGTGGACTTAATGCATCTCTGGCTGATGTGTTAGCAACAATAGTTGTACCCGAACTTTTAACACCATGTTCAATGTAAAGTCCTAATGGAAACTGTCCATTGTGTACACTTGTTATACCAAAGTCTGTGCTAGGTGTTCCTGTTTTATCTTCTAAGTCAATAGGTCCACCATCTGTTCTACTAAGTTGTAAATACTTTCCTGTACTTGCACTTGTGCTTAATGGTAGTCCAGTTACACTAGCATCTCCACCAAAAGGAACATTGCTGTTTGCATCATTTGTTACATTTGTAATAGTAACTGCATTACCGTTTGCCTCTGTAAGTTTTATTCTACCATCACCTAATACTTCTACAGTCATATTAGGAATATTTAATGCTTCAATAGTATCTTTAACGTCTGTACCGTTTGCAATACCGGCACCGTATTGTGCATTACCACTTGGACTGCTGTTTACATTAGCAAGATATACTCCACTGCCACTGCTTATGTTTGCACTAAATGGTATATAACCACCCAATATTCCATAGTTGTAGTCACTTGTATCACTTGTAACTTCTGTGGGTACAGCGGCTTCACTGGCTGTTACAAAGGTGTTTGCTGTATTGTTAATGTCTGTTACTGCATTTGAAATACTTGTACCTGTGCTAAATGTAACATTTGTGCCGTTTACTTCTAATACATTGTTTTGTGTAGTAGTACCATTTGATACATTACCTGTTGCTGTACTGCTTATTGCATCTTTTAATTTTAAGAATAATATTTTGCCTGTATCAGTTGTAGTTAAATCTCCATCTGTGTCAGCATATATAAAGTCTCCAGCATTACCTGGTAATGCAGGATTGAAATCTATAATTTGGTTTTGTGGTTTTACTTTAAATTGATTAGGTCCTGGACCTGTGTAACTTACAACACCAACTGTTCTACTAATTGTACTTGCATTTGCTTTTACTAAATCACCTGCACTTGTAATAGCAACAACATCTCCCCTAGCAAATCCATGTGATGTTTTTGTAAACCTAAAATGTTCTGCAGGATTTAAGTATTCAAACCTACTTACAATGTTTGGATAGAAGTCTGTACTAACTAAACTTGCTGGCAAAGGATCTATCATAGGCTTGCCTTCGTTGTTAATTGTAAACAATACACCTGTACCTGGTACTGCAAAAATTGGAGAACCTGTACTACTTCTAAATGCGTTGTATCTATCTACATCTTCTGCTATAACTGTAACTGTGCCTGTGCTTTTACTTGTTACACTTACAATTTGTAGACACTTACCATCTTGTGATCCTGCTATCCAATCACCAACACTTACATCCATACCATTATATTTTCTTGCTTCACGTGTTTTGTGAGAACCATGTGCGTATTCTGTTACAGTAAATGTTATTGAATATTGATAAGGTTTTGCTGAACCACCACCACTCCACCAAGGATCACCTTCACCGTCATTGTGAGTCCAGTTCTTATGTCCAGTCGCTGAAGTAAAAGATATTTGTAATACCTTTGCTGGTTTGTAAACGTCTAATGTTGAATCAGCACTTTTGTTGTAAATAGTATCAGCCATTTATTATGACCCCATCGTAAAGTATATCCAGGCATGAGTTGATTGTCCAAAACCACTACTTGATCCTGTTTCACTTCTTGTTAATGATAGTGTTAAGTTCGCACTTCCTAATGTTCCGTGTGGTGAGCCACTACCTGCTAATTTTAAAGTAGTATTATTTGTACTTGCACTCTGCCCTTTTATCAAATACTCCGATGTGGACTGACTGTAACCATATGCTGTTATGGCTAATGGAGGATAATTATAGTTGCCTCCGAAGTCTACTATGACTTCACAACTGTTTGATGCCGCATTGTTTATAGTAACATTTCCAATGTTTGTACTTGTGTCACTATAACCACCTGAGCCCTGTGTTGTGTCTATTGCCCCTGCAGATGTGTAGTACAATTTGAAGTATTCGTAACTTGTACCACTACCGCCTCCGCCGCCACCTGATATGTTGACGTTTGCGGCACTTGTAATTCTACCTTGTGCGTCTATTGTTAGTTGTACACTCTTAGTTGCACTACCGTATGTTCCTGCTGAAACAGATGTATCTGCTAGATTAACTGTAGCACTACCGCTTGAAGCACCACCACTTAATCCTGTTCCTGCAACTACCTCTGTAATATCTCCTGAACCACCAGCACTTTGGTCAACCCAACTTAATCCACCACTACCATCTGTTTTTAGTACTTGGTCTGCATTACCATCATTGTCTGGTAGTGTTAATGTATAACTTGCACCTGCACTATGTGGAGGTCCTTTAATTGTTATACCGTGTGAGTTATTCTCACAATTTAATACAAACTGCCCTGAACCTCTAGTAGCATTACCTTTGAATACTACTTTACCTGATCCACTTGGATTTAAGTCTACGTTTCCATTACCTGCGGATGCAATGTCAAAGCCGTTTACATCTAAGTCTTGTCCTAACTGTGGTGAAGTATCTTCTGATAAGTTTGATATACCACCACCATAACTTCCTAATAAAGTTGTTAAATCTACATTACCACTTTGTCCTGTAAGACTGATTACGTTACCTGACAATGTTAAATCTTGTTGGTCAGTATCTGTTGGAACATTTGCTGGTGTAAATGAAAATACACCAGTACCACTATTATATGATAAACTACCATTGCCACTTGGATCTAAAGTTGTAACACTTACATCATTTAGTCCGGCACCTTGAGCACCTGTGGCTCCCGTTGAACCTTGTGGTCCTTTGATGTTTCCTACATCTTGTGTTGAACTGTTTGAATAGTTAAGTACTAAATTAGCACCACCAACTAAACTTACACTTGTTATACCAACACCATCAGTACCTTCTGCTCCAGTGGC
>MDTG01192887.1_pt1 | contig 17566 bp, 10 predicted proteins | sample 811421 | NCBI WGS metagenome assembly MDTG01 (sample SAMN05326645, study PRJNA326480) | marine metagenome | isolation source: seawater | place: Pacific Ocean: South East | collected 2011
CCGCCACGACGAACACGTCGCAGCGCTGCCCCCCCCGGTTGCGGAAGATCAGGTGCGTGCAGGGTCGACCCGCGAGCTTGGTCCGAGGGCCGCGCGTCACGCGGCCCATGCGACGCCAGCGCGCGAGCCACTCCTCGTCGTCGCGGGCCTGGACCGCCTGGCTCTGACCGGTGGTGCAGCGGGCGATCAGCGCCAGCCAGGTGCCCTTGGGTCCCCGCACCTCCGCGCTGGACGCGATCCGCCCCAAGGCCGGCGGCAGCGAGCCGGGGCGAACCTCGAACCCCTCAGGGGCGCGCAGCCGGTAGCCGAGGCGTCGGTCGACGAGGCCCGAGGCGACGACGCGCTGGGCGCTGAGCTCCCCGAGCTCGAGGGAGACGAGGCTCGTCTCGAGGGCGCTCCGGACGGGCGCTACGTCCGAGGGCAGTCCGCTGGCGATGAGGGCGAAGCCGAGCCCTTCCCGAGCCCCGCTGGCGAGGAGGACTCGCTGCGGCTCGGGTCCCTGGAGCTCACGGAGGACCCAGCTGGCTCGCACCCCTTCGCGGGCGCGCGCGGGCGCCTCGACCTTGGCCGAGAGCTGTCGGATCAGGCGCGCGTGGAGCGCGTCGCCGTCCTCCTCGGCCTCGAGCTGCAGGCTGCGGACTCGGATCCGCACCCCGGCCCCCGGAGCCCACAGCTCCCCGCGGTGCTCGCGCTCCCCCAGGAGCGCGCGCCAGGACTCGAGGGCCGGCGGGGTGTAGCGCAGGCCAAGGGCGTAGTCCTCGTAGACTCCGCCGCGGAAGCGCGCGCTGCTCGCCACGCGGACCTCGCTCCGGGCCAGGTCCCCCGGCGGGAGCGGCTCCTCGCTGGGCCGCACGGCACCGCAGGCCTCGCCCAGGAGCGCCCGCGCCCGCGCCAGGGGGAGGACGGGAGCCCAGCGGGCCGAGAAGCCGATCGCCCACCCCTCCCCGCCCGGGGCGAGCCCGCGCGCGAAGACGAGCCCCTTGGACCGCTGCAGCTTGGCCTGGGCGCCACCCGAGAGGGGGAGCTCTTCGCCCGCGACCAGCTCGAGGTCGCGCTGGGCCAGCTGCGCGACGACCCCCTCCTTCCTGGGGATCCGCACGACCACCAGGTCCACCTCGAGCTGCTCGCTGCGTTGGATCAAGCGCGCCTCGACCGGGGGCGGCGCGCCGAGCTGCTCCAGCTCGCCGCGATCGATCAGCGACCAGGCCGGGCTGGGGGTCCGCACCTCGAGCTGCGCGCAGCGCGTGCGCAGGCGCTGGTCCTCCAGCGCCCAGCCAGCGCCCGCCGCGCGCCGGGGAGGCCGCGGGCGCGCGCGCGGCTCGCCCTCGAGCAGGTGGAAGGCCCGGGTCAAGTCGTCGGGCGGACGCAGGGAGTCGGCGGGGCGCCACACCTGAAGCTCGAACACACGCCCTTCGCTGACGCGCACCAGGCTGAGCTCGACCTCGAAGCGGCGCCCGTCGAGCTGGCGGCCGGCCCCGAAGCTCTGGTGCGCGGGCCGTGACTCGAGCTCGGCGGCCCCCTCGCGGCGCACGCTCTCGCCGACGAGGGGGAGCTGGCTCCAGGACTCGCTCGAGAGCTGGGCCAGGCTGGCTCCGGCCGGCACCTCCCGAGGAATCACGAGCAGCGCGCGCCCTCCCCTCCGGTCGAGGAGGCCCGCCACCGCGCGGGGCTCACGGGCGGCAGCCTCGCCCTCGCTCAGGAGGCGCCAGCTCGGGTCCAGGCTGAAGAGCTCGAAGCGGTGATCGAGGTCCCGCAGCCCGCTGGGGCTCCAGGACTGTCCGCGGGGAGCCTCCTGCGCGCTGGCGCTCGCCACCAGGGCCGTCAGGAGCAGGGAGCAAACGATCGGGCGCACGTAGACCTCCGCCCGGCGAGCTTACTCCAGGCGGAGTTCGGCCGGGACGCCCTGCCCCAGGAGCGAGGGGCTGACCGCGAGCGGCAGCGCCTCCTCGTGGAGGCGCCAGGCGGGAGCGCCGCCCAGGCGCAGCAGCCAGGTTCGCCCCTCGTGATCGCGGGCAGCCAGGTAGGCGCGCGCGGGCCCTTCGCCCTCGCGGGGGTGCCCGAGGGCCACGAAGCGGACGCCGCGCGGCGGCTGGGCGCGAGCCACGCGCGCTCGCGCTCCCTGGAGGCAGAGCACCCGCCCGCGCTCGTCGATCGCAACCAAGGCCGCGCGACGTCCCAGCTGAACGGGCGCCACGAAGCGCAGCCGAAAGTGGCGCGCCGCGGCGACGGGGAGCGCGGCCCCGCCGGTGTCGGGACCGACCCAGCGCAGCTCGCCGTCTCGGTAGAGCCCGTAGAGCCCCTGCCCCGCTCGCGCCACCTGCACGACCTCCCCGGGGACGTCCTGGGGGAACACGCCGGTGGAGGGGTAGCGCTTGCCGTCGCTGCCCTGGCCCAGGGCCAGGAAGCCGTCCTCCGGCCCGAGCTCTTCGATCGCTCCCTGGCGCTGGACCCCGCGCGGGAGCAAGAAGGAGTGCTGTGGCTGGAGGACCCCGCGCAGGACCTGGGTCGGGCTGTCGGGCATGGGCTTGAGCTCATTCAGGCGGCTCGCGATGCGTCGCGGCCCCGCGCCAGCGAGGAGCAAGCGGAGGAAGGCCCGCGCTCGAGGGACGAAGTCCTGGAAATAAGCCACGTCCGGGGTCCCGACCACGCCGGGTGGCCGCCGCCCAGGGCCTCGCGGGAAGCCAGCCCGAATCGGGCGGCAGTATTTCTCGTAGCTCGAGCAGCTCTGAAGCGAGAGGACCTGGTGCGCCTTGCGTCCCAGGCCGTAGCAGCGCCGCTCGAGGTCCTCGCCCTCCGCCGCCAGCCCGAGCCGAAAGCGGGAGTAGGGAGTCTTGCGCTCGCTGAGGTAGTAGGCCCCCGAGTCCTTGTTGGAGTGGCCGAGGTAGATCAAGACGTCCGCGCGCGCGAGCCCCTCCACGAAGGCCGCGACGGCTCGCCGCTCCTCGTCGCCGCGCCCGCTCCCGCCGGCGATCCGCAGACGGACCCGCGCTCGGGTCTTCCCGATTCGCACGACGCGCTCGTAGAGCGTCCGGGCCGGCGCGCCCCGCTCGCGCTGGGCGCGGAATCCGAGACCTGCCAGCTCCTCTCGCAAGGCGTCGAGCAGCCGCCCGCCGTAGCGCTGAGCCGTCTCCGAGTCCTTGGAGTTGCCGCCGATCACGACGACGTCCAGGAAGCCGTCGGCGAGGAGCGCTGCGTAGTGGTCGGCGGCGCTGCGAAGGCGAGCGGGTGCTCGCGCGACTCGGGTCCCGACCCGCGACAGCCCGGAGAGCAGACGACGCTGCTCCTCGGCGCGCGCCTCCGCCCACTCGAGGTCACCAGGCTCTCCGTAGCGCTCGATCCGCTGCTCGAGGGGAGCCAGCCAGCTAGGACTCCCCGCGGCGGGGTGCAGGGCGCGGTAGAGCATCAGCAGCCGCGCAGCGCGGCGGCGGTCTGCGCTGGGCGTGTCGGCCCCCGCCAGCTCGTTGGCCACCTCCGCCGCGTTGAAGCGATTCGCGAAGCCGCGCTCGGGGTGGAAGCGGGAGCCGAGGCTGCCGCGCCAGGCCCCTTTGCCCTCGACGAAGAGCTCGGGGACCCCGTCGCTGTGGGGGTAGAGCCAGACCTCGTGGGAGACCTTCTGAAAGGGCTGTGGACCGTGCCAGCGCGTTTCACCGACCTCGCACGCGGCGAGAGGGCTGGCTGTCAAGACCGTCAAGACCGTCAAAAGGGTGGAAGGGCGCATCGTCCCTACACACGGTCAGTCTTGGGCTAAGTTCCTGCGAAAGAAAGGATTGCTGCCGAGCCTCCCAAACTTCCCCCCAAAGGGGAGCGGCGGGACAGCGCTGGCCCCCGGCGTATCGAGTTGGTCCCGCGTTCTCGGTTGACGCGAAATGCAATCAAATACGGCTCGCATGCGACTCGTGAAGGACGTCTAAAGCTCCGCGAAACATAAACTTGTGTTGCGGACTCTGCGTTGCAAAGCTGTCGCTCACCTCCGAGGAGCCCCCTGCATGATCCCCACCCTCTTGCGCACCGCCCTGGTGCTCCTGCTCTTGCTCCCTGCTGGCGCCTTCGCCCAAGCGGTGCCCGATGCCTCTCGGCTGAGCGGGCACTTCAAGGTGGCCGGGAACGACGACGCAGGTGAGGTGAACATCTACCTCCACGACGTGAACACCTACTACGTCCGCCTCGGCAAGACCTGGTTCAAGGTGACCCGCGGCTCGGAGAGCGAAGACACGCTGAAGGGCGGCGTCGAGCAGCCCGGCGACGTGAGCAGCACGATCCAGAGCGGCGCCGACGACGCCCTGGCGGGCATCTTCAACGGCAACACCTCGGGCGGCAGCCAGGCCAACTCCGGCTCGACCCTCGAGATCAAGGTCGCGGAGCTGAACCGCTACGAGGCCACCATCGCGCGCGGCTCGGAGAAGAAGCGCTTCACCCTCCAGCGCGCCCTGATGCGCAAGCCCGCGTCGGGCTACGACCGCGGCCCGCGCGGCGCGCTGGCCCGCCACCTGCGCGAGGCGCCCAAGTATCCCAACACCGGCATGTTCGAGCGGGTGTTCTGGGACGACTGGGGCCCCGTGTTCTACCGCGGTCGCCTGAACGGCACCGCGCGCCTGCTGTGCATCGCATCGGACCCCGGCCCCACCGAGGGCATGCCCTTCGTCCGCCGCAGCCTGGTCGGGGACGCTGGCCAGCGCGTGCAGGGCTTCATGGAGAAGCTAGGGATCACCGAGAGCTACACGCTGGTCAACGCCTTCACCTATCCCACTCGCCCCAGCCGGATCTCGGTCGGACGGAAGCTCATGACCGAGGTCCCTGAGCAGCTGAAGTGGCGCAACGACTTCTACGACATGCTCTACAGCAAGAACAAGCTGGAGGCGATCGTCCTCTTCGGCGGGCAGTCGACCAAGGCCTTCGACATGTGGAACGAGTCGCGGCAGGCCCGCGGGCTCCCCGACGTGCGTCAGGAGGTCACCGTCGTCGACGTCTACCACCCCAGCGGGGGTCGCGACTGGACGAGCAACGTCCGCCTCGCCGAGGGCTGGCGCGTCGCGATCACCGCCCTGCGCAAGGTCGTCACCCCCGACGACGAGTCCCTCGCCAACCAGCCGAACTTCGGCCAGGTGTTCAGCGAGATCGACTACGCCGAGATCCCCAGCAGCGACCTGCCGAGCCGGGCCCGCAGCTACCCCTGGATCATGGACAACAGCTGGAGCCGCAACGTCGCTAAGGGTCGCCGCAACAACTCGGTCAAGCGGATCGGACGCCTGAACATGGAGTTCGACAACCCCGACGGGAGCCGGACCTACTACCGCGTGGTCGGACCCAACGCGCGCAACCACAACTGGACCCCCCGCTATCGCGGCTTCGACGACCTCCAGTCCATCGCGAAGTTCGCCCTGAACGACTTCTACGGGGACGATCGCTACGACGCCCGCGTCAACGCGACCAGCGGGATCCCCCGCCTCAAGAACGTGCTCAAGGCCCTCGACCTCGACGACACCAAGGAGGCCATCACGGAGCGCGTCGAGTCCCAGCTGCTCAGCGCCAACTAGAGGTCCGGTTGGAGCTCTCGCCGAAGCGATCCACCCTGCGGGTCCGCGCTGCGCGCGGGGAGCGCGGCCGAGATCGAGGAGCAGGGAGGGTCCAGCACGGTCGGAGTCGTGTGAGCTCCCTGCGACGAAGAGCTCGGCCGCGAGACCGAGCGAGCGCGCAGGGGTCCGGCGAACACGCCCTCTCCTGAACAGCGGTCTAGCGAGCCAGGTCGTGCCGAGGACGGCCCAGGATGATCCTGGGCCGCAGCCGTCTCCACCGAGCGAGGTGGTGACGGATGCAGGCTGGGTCCGATCACGATCGCGCAGGGGGCCGGTCGCCCACGCCACGGCCCCGCCGCGCAGCACACAGGGCCTCACCCCAGGCCGCTGACCTCGGCCCGGGGCGAACGCAGCCGCGCTACAGGTTGGGAGCCAGCCAGCGCTCGGCGACCTCTGCGTCCACGCCGAGCCGCCGCGCGTAGTCCTCGAGCTGGTCGCGGTCGATCCGGCCCAGCGCGAAGTAGCGCGCCTGTGGATGCGCGAAGTAGAGGCCGCTGATCGAGGCCGGCGGGTTCATGGCCAGGCTCTCGGTGAGGCTGACCCCCGTCGCCTGCTCTGCCCCGAGCAGCTCGAACAGACGCGGCTTGAGCTGGTGGTCCGGGCAGGCCGGGTAGCCAGGGGCCGGACGAATCCCCTGGTAGCGCTCCTTGATCAGCGCCTCGGGGCTGTGCTGGCCGAGCTCCTCGTAGCCCCACTCGGCGCGGACCCGCTCGTGGAGCCACTCGGCCATGGCCTCCGCGATCCGGTCGGCCACGGTCTGGGTCAGGATCGCCTGATATTCGTCGTGCTCGGCGCGGAAGCGCTGGGCGACCTCGACCGCGCCCGGGCCAGCGGTGACCACGAAGGCCCCCACGTGGTCGACGAGGCCGCTCTCCTTGGGGGCGACGAAGTCCGCCAGGCAGAGGTTCTTCCGCTGCGCTCCCTTGAAGGCGACCTGCTGGCGGAGCATCGGGAAGCGGACCTCGCGCTCGGCCGAGTCGAGCAGCACCACGTCGTCGCCCTCGCTCCAGGCGCGGAACAGCCCGTAGACCGCCCGCGGCGTGAACCACCCCTCGGCGTCGATCTTCGCCAGGAGCTGCTCGGCTTCTTCCTTGAGCTCGCGCGCCTTGGGGCCGATCTCGGGCTTGTCGAGGATCTTCGGGTAGGAGCCCTTGAGCTGCCACGCGGTGAAGAAGGGCGTCCAGTCGATGTAGGGGACGAGGTCGCTGACGCGCGGGCTCAGCTCGCGAGCGCCGAGCTCTGCGGGCGCCGGCAGGTCCTCCTGCTTCCACTCGACTTCCAGGCGGTTGGCGCGGGCTTCGCCGAGCGGGCGCAGCGGCTTGCCCTTGCCCCCGTGGAAGTCGGCCCGCATCTGCTCCTGCTCGCTGTGGGTGCTCGCGAGCAGCTCCTCCTTGGCCTTGGGGTCGAGCAGCGCGCCCACGACCTCGACCGCCCGCGAGGCGTCGAGCACGTAGAGCGTCGAGCCATACTCGGGGGCGATCTTGACGGCCGTGTGCTTGCGGCTGGTGGTGGCGCCGCCGATGAGGAGCGGGCACCTGAACCCCTCGCGCGTCATCTCCTTGGCGACGTGGACCATCTCGTGCAGGGAGGGCGTGATCAGGCCCGAGAGGCCGACGATGTCGACGGCGTGCTCTCGGGCCGCGGCGAGGATCTTCTCGCAGGGGACCATCACCCCCAGGTCGACGATCTGAAAGCCGTTGCAGCCGAGCACGACGCCCACGATGTTCTTGCCGATGTCGTGGACGTCGCCTTTGACCGTCGCCAGCAGGACCTTGCCCCGAGACTCCCCCTCCTTGCGCTCCATGTGGGGCTCGAGGTGGGCCACGGCCTTCTGCATCACGCGCGCGCTCTTGACCACCTGAGGGAGGAACATCTTGCCCGAGCCGAAGAGGTCGCCGACGACGCTCATGCCGTCCATGAGCGGGCCCTCGATGATCCCGAGCGGAGTCGGGTAGGTCTGCAGGGCTTCGTCGAGGTCGGTCTCCACGAAGGCCACGATCCCGTTCAGGAGCGCGTGCTCGAGCCGCTTGGCGAGCGGCTGCTCGCGCCAGGCGAGGTCTTCCTTGCGCTCGGTCTTCTTGCCCAGGAAGCGCTCGGCGATCTCGGTCAAGCGATCGGTGGCGCCCTCGCTGCGCGCCAGGATCACGTCCTCGACCGCCTCGCGCAGGTCGGGCTCGATCTCGTCGTAGAGGGTCAGCTGTCCGGCGTTCACGATCGCCATGTCCAGGCCAGCCTGGATCGCGTGGTAGAGGAAGACGGCGTGCATCGCCTCGCGCACCACGTCGTTGCCGCGGTAGCTGAAGGAGACGTTGCTCAGGCCGCCGCTGGTGCGCACGCCAGGGAACTTGGCCTTGATCTGGGCCACGGCCTCGAGGAAGTCGAGCGAGTTGCGGTCGTCGGCCGGGATGCCGGTCGCGACGGGGTAGACGTTGACGTCGAAGATGATGTCCTCCGGCGCGAAGCCGACCTCGGTCAGGATCGCGTAGGCGCGGCTGGCGATCTCCACCCGGCGCTCCACCCCGGTCGCCTGGCCCTGCTCGTCGAAGGCCATCACCACGACCGCCGCGCCGTAGCGCCGCACCCGCTGGGCGCGCTGGCGGAAGACCTCCTCGCCGTCCTTGAGGCTGAGCGAGTTGGCGATTCCCTTGCCCTGGACGCACTTCAGACCGGCCTCGAGGACCTCGAAGTCCGAGCTGTCGACCATGATCGGGACGCGCGCCACATCGGGCTCCCCGCCGATCTGGTTGAGGAAGTGGGTCATGGCCTCGACGCCGTCGAGGAGCGCCTCGTCCATGCACACGTCGATGACGTTGGCGCCGCCCTCGACCTGCTGGCGAGCGACCTCGACCGCGGTCTCGAAGTCGCCCTTCTTGATCAGGCGCAGGAAGCGCCGCGAGCCGGCGACGTTGGTCCGCTCGCCGATCATGGTGAAGTTGCTGTCCGAGCGCAGCGTGTAGGCGTCCAGCCCGCTGAAGGTGGTCACGGGCTCGATCTGGGGCAGCTCGCGCCGCGGCAGGCCCCGCACCGCGTCGGCGATGGCGCGAATGTGGCTCGGCTGGCTGCCGCAGCAGCCGCCCACGAAGTTCAGCCAGCCCTCCTTGGCGTAGTTCGCCAGGCTCGAGGCCATGTCCTCGGGGCCGAGGTCGAAGCCGCCGAACTCGTTCGGCAGGCCGGCGTTGGGGTAGCAGCCGGTCCAGAGCGGACTGCGGGCGGAGAGCTCCTCCACGTGCGGCCGCATCGTGTCGGGCCCCAGCGCGCAGTTGATCGAGAGCCCGAGCAGGTCGACGTGCTGGACCGAGGCCAGGAAGGCCTCCAGCGTCTGGCCCGACATCGTCCGGTCCGAGCCCTCCTGAATGAAGGTCACACTGGCGATCACCGGGATCCGGAAGCCCCGCTGCTCGAACACCTCCTCGATCGCGAACAAGCAGGCCTTGAGGTTGAGCGTGTCGAACACGGTCTCCGGCAAGAGGAGATCCACCCCTCCGTCCACCAGTCCGGCCACCTGATCGACGTAGGCCGCGCGCAGCTGGTCGAAGGTGCAGGCCCGGGCCGCGGGGTCGTTGACGTCCTGCGACATCGAGAGGGTCCGGCTGGTCGGACCGATCGACCCCGCCACGAAGCGAACGTCCCCCTCGCGACCCCGCGCGTGATCGTCCGCGGCCTGGCGCGCGAGGCGCGCGGCCTCGAGGTTCAGCTCGTAGGCGACGTCCTGGAGCTGATACTCCGCCAGCGAGATCGCGTTGGCGTTGAAGGTGTTGGTCTCGATCACGTCCGCGCCCGCGTCGAGATACTCGGCGTGCACCTGACGAATCAGATCCGGCTGGCTGAACACGAGCAGGTCGTTCAGGTTCAGCAGGGGGATCGGGTGCTTGGCGTAGCGCTGGCCGCGGAAGGCGGCCTCGTCGAGGTTCTCGGACTGCAGTCGAGTGCCGGTCGCACCGTCGAACACGACGATCCGCTCCGCCAGAGCCCGCTCGAGGGCCTCGATCCGCTCTGCCTGTTGGGGTGCGAGCTCAACGTTCAGGGGTCACCTCTCTGTGGACACACCCCAGCGACCCTCGGCAGGCGAAGGTTGGCTGGGGTGTTGGGACGCGCAGGCGCGTGCGCGCGCGTCCTGATCCAGGCGGGTAGGGGTGGGTGGAGGTCCTTACTTGCCGCCGTCCCACTTGGGACCGAGGGCGGCGTCGATCTTCTCGTCGGGGATCTCCATGTGGTGGCCGAGCAGCTTGATCATGCGCTGCTCCTTGCCCGTCAGGACCTTGTCGGCGCGCAGGATCCGCACGACCGCCCGGAACGCCGCCTTGCGCGCCTCCGGGCTCTGCGGCTTGACGAACTCGGTCAGCTCCTTGGAGTAGACCTTGTTGAGGATCGTCTGGGCCTGCTCGGAGGTCAGCCGCAGGTTCTCGGCGTGCTGCTCGAGCAGCACCCGCTCGGCCTCGTCGAGCTTGCCGTCGACCATCGCGGCCAGGACCAGGTTGGTGAAGTACTGCTCGGCGTCCATGGAGACCCCCAATCGAGAGGCCGGATTCTAACTGGACGCAGTGAGATGTCGCCCCGTGGGGGGGAGTCGAACGAGCCTCAGGCGACCTCGACCTGCTGGGCGAGGAGCCGGCTGGCGGTGGCCTCGGCCGCGAGCTGGATCGCGCGCTGGACCTGCTCGAGGTCGGCGTCGGGCGGAACGTGCAGGAAGCCGGCCGCAGGGAGGCGCTGCGCGAGCCAGTAGAAGACCGCGTTGCAGAGATAGCGCCCCGCGTCCTCGCTCAGCTCGACGTCGAAGCCCGCGCGGTCGAGGGCCAGCTTGATCGAGGCCACCGGCAAGGTGCTCAGCTTCTGCGCCGGGCCGTGGTCTTCGACGCTCGCCTCGGTCACGAGCTGCCCGTCGACGTCTGGGATCGAGTAGTGGCGCTCGTTCTTGGCCAGGAGCTCGAGCCGGAAGGGACCGCCAGGTTCGTTGTGGATCCCGAGGGCCAGCGCGGCGGCAGGGGGCGTCCCGCCCTCGACCACCTCGCTCAAGAGCTCGCAGGCGCGCTCGAACTGCACGGGCAGGACACGACTCTGGAGCGCGAAGCCTTCGGCCTGCAGGTCCTGGCCATCGACGGCCTCTGCCGCTTCGCCGCTGACGTTGCGCAAGTGATCGCCGAAGGGGCCGAAGCCCGTGATCAGAATCTGCTCCCGCATGGCTGCCTCCCGCCGCTGTCTCGAACCGCCGGGACTATAGCGAAAGTCTTGGGGAGAATCGAGGAAACGCATATGACGCGAAGCGTCGCAATCCGGGGCTGTCCGGAACGAAAGAAGGGCGGCCCAGGGCCGCCCTCCTTTGGCTTGGATCCGGGCTCGTTCTAGCGCTTGCTGAACTGGAAGCTGGCGCGAGCGCCCTTCTTACCGGGCTTCTTACGCTCGACCTTGCGGCTGTCGCGGGTCAGGAAGCCAGCGTCCTTGAGGTCGGAGTAGTAGGTGTCCTTGTCGACCTTGACCAGGGCGCGGGCGATCCCGAGGCGCACGGCGCCCGCCTGGCCGGCCATCCCGCCGCCGCGGACGTTGACGAACACGTCGAAGGTCTGCTTGTCGGCGTTGAGGCGCAGCGCCGAGGTCGCGCGCTTCTGGTCCATCTCCCGCACGAAGTACTCGGCGAGGGGACGGCCGTTGACGTGGACGTGGCCGGAGCCGTTGGGCTTGAGGCGGACGCGAGCCACGGAGGTCTTTCGACGTCCGGTGCTCCAGTAGTAGCCGCCCTGCATCTTCTCTTCGCTCACTTTGGGTGCCTGCCTAGATCTTGCTCAGGTCGAGCGGCTGGGGCTTCTGGGAGGAGTGCGGGTGCTCGCCCCCGGGGTAGGCCTTGAGCTTGGCGAGCATCTGCTTGCCCAGCTTCGACTTAGGGAGCATGCGCTTCACCGCGAGCTTGAGGACCCGAGCCGGGTCACGCTCCATGAGCTCGCGATAGGTCAGCTCCTTGAGGCCACCCCGATAGCCGGTGTAGTAGGGATAAGTCTTCTGGTCGCGCTTGCGGCCCGACACGCTGATCTTGTCGACGTTGGTCACGACCACGAAGTCGCCCATGTCGATGTGAGGCGTGTAGGTGGGCTTGTGCTTGCCCATGAGGACGCGCGCGAGCTTGGCAGCGAGGCGGCCGAGGGTCTGGTCGGCAGCGTCGACGTGCAGCCACTCGCGCTGCGCCTGATCGCTCGCCTTCGCCATGTAGGTAGTTTGCGTCATTGGATTTCGCTCTCTGGAGTCCCTGCCGCCGAGACAGGAAGGCGGAGAAAATACGGGTGCCATCCCCCAGCGTCAAGGCTCACTTCGCTTTAACGCGCGCCCAGAGCTTCATGTTGTTGAACAGGGCGCGCCCGTGGGCCACCGCGAAGGCCAATCCCTGGTTGCGCTTGCCCTCCAGCCGAATCGAGTGGAAGAAGCGCGGGGCGCTCTCTTCCCGCCCCACATAGATCTCGGCGATGTCGCCATCCCAGCTGACCTGATACTCGAGGGGGGGCGCCTGACCCTGGGGGACCTGCTCGAAGCGCTGGACCTCGAGGATCCCCTTCTTGTTGCGCAGACCCGCGTAGATCAGGCCCCGGTCGAAGCCGACCACGACCTCTTGCCCCTTGGGGTTGGCGAGCAAGCGGGCCTCCGCGCCGCAGGTCGCGATCAGCTCCGGGGTCAGCTCGAGCGGGACTTCCTTCTTGCGCTGGCCCTCGATCACGGTGCGAGTGCCGCGCCAAGGCTGCATCCGCCAGCTCAACGACCATCCCTTGGCCCCGACCTCGTTCGCCGCGTCCAGGATTCGTGGCAGTAGCCGCCTACGCGCCGTGCGCCAATCGTCCTTGGCCGCGCCGTCCAGCCCCGCAAACGAGGTCGGGGCCCGCGACCACTCCCCGTCGTAGTCCCACTGCTCGGTCAGGTCCTTGAAGGGGTAGTACAAGGCCCCGAAGCTGCGCAGCTCCTTGAAGCGCCCCATGACCTGCAACATGAAGTTTGGGTCCTCCGCCAGAGCCTGCTTGGGCAGCGGAGCGAGGTAGTAGGTCTCGACCGTGCGCCCGACGAGGTCGAGCTCGAGCTCGAGGTCGCGGTGCCCCTTCGCGCTGAGCTTGAGCTGGTGCTTCCCGCGGTTGAAGCGCGCCTTCTGCTTGCCCTTGCCGAGCGTTTTCCCGTCGACGCTCACCGTCGCCGACTCCGGCACGGGGGTGACCACCAAGAGCGGCGTCTTCTCGATCAGCTCGGCCCGCCGCTGCTCGATCTCGTCGAGCACGGGGGTGAAGGCGGCGTAGTCGCGCCGAATGCGCTGGAGCTTGTTCAGGAGCTCGGCGTTGTCAGCGTCGGCCGCCCCCCACGCAGCCTCGATCTCGGTCCACAGGGCGCGCTCTGCCTCGCCCGCGCCTTCCTTGTTGGCGGCGGCCGCGCGCGCCAGGTGCAGCTCGAGGTCCTTCGGTACGTTGCGGCCTGCCAGCTGGTAGAGGTCGCGCAGCTCCGCGCTCTCGTCACCCAGGCTCGCGTAGCTCCCCTTGCGCCAGAGCTCGTTCAGCTGGACCAGGCGCTCGGCGCCGGTCGAGTCGAGGGCTTCGCCCACCGCGGAGCGCAGGCGCAGCTCGAGGGGCACGCGCTCCTTGTCGGGCAGGGCCGCCACCTCCTTGGACAGGCTCGCGAGCAGCTCGCCCTCGCGCAGGCGCTGGGCCGGCGAGAGGCCGACGTAGGCCGCGAGGCTGGCCTCGAGAGCGCTGGGGTCCTCGGCGGGTGTGTTCGACGCGACCTGGGTGGCCAAGGGGGTCGGGGGGGTCTGCCCCGGGTCCTTCCGGGTCGCGAAGAACCAGGCGCCCAGGGCGAGGACCGCCACCACCAGGACCGCCACGGCGACCGGAGCGCCGCCAGCCTCGCCGCCACCCGCAAGAGCGCCCTCCGGCGGCAGGTCGGAGCTGTCGAGGGCCGCGGTCTGCACGTGGGCCTGACTCGAGGTCCCGTAGCGCGCCGTGGGCGCCCTGAAGGCCGAGAGGTCGATCTGGCCGTGGTGGGTGATCACGAGGTCCTCGAGCTGCAGGCTCGAGTCCTCGGGGTCGATCGGCCCTCCCTCCGGCAGACCGCCAGCGATCACGATGTCCAGGTCCCGCAGCAGCGCGCCGTAGTCCTGGTAGCGCTTCTCTGGTGGGCGAGCCAGCATGATGTCCAACAGCTGGATGACGTTCGAGCCCAGCCCGCCGGCGAAGCGCTGCGGGTTGGGCAGCTTCTCGGTCCGCTTCTTGACCAGCATGTTCACGACCGAGCTGTCCGCATAGGGGACCTGGCCGGTGACCATGTGGTAGAGGCTGGCGCCGAGGGCGTAGATGTCGCAGCGGTAGTCGGCGGGATGCCCCTGGGTCTGCTCGGGCGCCATGTAGGCCGGCGTGCCCAGGATCGTGCCGGCCTGTGTCAGCTCGCCGTCCCCGCCCGGGGTCGCCTCCCGCGCCAGCCCCAGGTCGGTCACCTTGGCGATGAAGTCGCGGTCGCTGGCGTCGGTCGCGCTCTGCTGCAGGAGCAGGTTGGCGGGCTTGATGTCGCGGTGGATCACGCCGGCCTGATGCGCGTGGCTCAGCCCGAGGGCCGCGTCGCGCACGATCTTGAGCGCGATGCCCTGGGTCAGCTGCCCGTCCTCCTTGATCATCTCCGCGACGTCCACGCCCTCGACGAACTCGAGCGCGAGGAAGATCCGCCCGTCGACGTCGCCGAAGTCGTAGACCTGCGTGATGTTGGGGTGGTTCAGCTTGGCGAGGGTCAGCGCCTCCCGCTTGAAGCGCTTCACGTAGTCCGCGTTGGCGCTCAGGTTCGGATTGACGACCTTGAGCGCGACCTTGCGGTCGAGGCTCTTCTGCGTGGCCTCGTAGACCACGCCCATCGCTCCGCGGCCCAGCTCGCGACCGAGCCGGAAGCCAGGCACGAAGTCGTCGCTGAGCGAGTCCTTCAGCTCGTCCGCCTTGTCGCGCGAGATCAGGCCCCGCTTGACGAGGAGCCCGACCGTCGACTCGACGGGGTCCTCGAGCGCGTCCTCCGTCGGCGCGAGGGTGGCCAGCGACTCGAGGACCATGTCCCCCTGAACGACCGTGATCAGGCCACGCTTGATGGCCTCCCCGACCAGCTGCTTGTCCAGCTCCGAGGGTCCAGGGTCGCCGCCCTCGATCACCGTCGGATCGAAGGCTCCGGTCTCGTCCTGCTCTTCAGTCAACTGGCCCTCGCGCCGGCTACTTGCCGGTGATCTTGCGCACCTCTGCCAGCACGCGGTCGAGCGAGGGGCGGTCGTCGGTGTCACGGCCGACGTAGAGGTATTGGATCTTGCCCTGGGGGTCGAGCACGAAGGTCGTCGGCTTGCTGAGGTCGCCGTTGAGGTTGTACTTGTCGACGACCTTGGTCCCGAGGTCGAGATACACGGGGAAGGGGATCGCCTGCTCGCCCTCGTCGGCGATGATCTCCTCCACCAGCTCGGTGAAGAGCTCGATCTGTCCAGCGTCCTTCTCGCGGGTCGGATAGATCACGAGGATCTCTCCGCCGGCCTGACGGAACTCCTCGTAGCGGACGGCCATCTGTGCGGTGTAGGTGGTGCAGTAGGGGCAGATCATGCCGTTGAAGCCGCGCATGAAGACCATCACCAGGGGCTTGCCGAGCAGGCTGTTGAGCTCGACCTCCTCGCCCTTGGGGTTCACGAGGGTCACGCCCTTGCCCACGATCGACTTGTCGGTCTTCTGGGTCGGCTCGGTGCCCTTGAACTCGTGGAAAGTCAGGCTGCCGGCGTGCTTACGCTTCTTCTTCTTGGGCATCTCCTGCTGCTTGGGGTCCTCCTCGGGGGGAGGGTTGCCGCCGCAGCCGACGAGTCCAAGGAGCAGGATGGAGCAGAGCAGAGCGCGCATTTCGTCACCCGGGTGGGAGTAAGAGGCGTAGACCATACCGGAAGGTGCGTGGTCGGGAAGGACGCGAGGAGCCAGAAGCAAGAACGCGCTCGGGGCCGTAGAATTCCGCGCCCATGACCGAGTCCCTGCTCACCCTCCTCGTCGCGCTCCCCCTGGTGGGGGGGTCGTGTGCCTACGGCGTCGAGCGCGGCGGGCGCGCGGCCGGAGTGGGGCTCGCGCTGCTGACCTTCCTGCTCGCGACTTGGGGCGTCGGGCGCTTCCTCTCCCCTGCGACCCCCGACCTCGAGCGCGGGCTCCCGGCGCTCTTGGCGAACCGGATCGCGACCGTGATCGGAGGGGCCGGCAGCGCCCCCTTGCCCGTCGAGCGCGAGGGCGAGCTCCGCTGGGCGGCGCCTCCGGAGCGCGCGGTGCAGGAGCGCTTCCTCGCGCACCTCCAGCGCGGAGGCGACCCCGGCGCGCGCGCGGCGCTCCTCGACGACCTCTCCGGCGTGGCGGTGTGCGCAGAGGACCTGCGCGCGCTCGAGGCAGAGCTGGGCGAGGTGGCCGCGGTGAACTCCGGCGCGCGCGCGATCCTCGACGACGCCGCCCTGGCGCGAGAGCGCTCAGCGCGCGAGCGGCGCCGGCTGGAGCTGGCGCTGCTGCGCCTGGAGGGGGAGACCCGGGACCTGCGTCGAGCTGCGCGCGGTCCCCTCGCCACGCGCTTCAAGCTGATCGAGCTGCGCTCCTGGATGCCGAGCCTGCGGGTTCACTGGCTGCTCGGCGTGGACGGCCTCGCGCTCGGCTTGATCTGGGTCGTCTCGCTGATCGGGCTCGCCTGCTCGTTCACCGCGCTGGCGCGAGAGCGCTCGCTCATGAGCTGGATCCTGCTCACCCAGGCCGGCTTGACCCTGACCTTCGCCGCCCTCGACGCCGTGCTCCTGGTCACAGGCTGGACCCTGCTCCTGGTGCCGACCTACGCCTTGATCGGGGGCGGCCCCGAGAGCCCCGGCGCCCAGATCGCCAAGCGCGCCGTGCTGCCCGCCTTCCTGGGAGCCCTGGTCTTGCTGGCGGCGCTGCTGACCCTCTCGGTCCTGCACGCCCAGGGCTCGACCAACCTGCTCGTCCTGATCGAGGTCGCGGGCGGCACCAGCCTCAAGACCCAGGCGGTCCTGTTCGGCGGCCTGCTGCTGGCCTGCGCCGTGAGGATGCCCCTCCCCCCGCTGCACGGCTGGCTCCCCGCCGCGCAGACCGAGCTCCCCGTGCCCTTCGCCGCCTTCCTGCAGGGCGCCGTGCTCAGCCTGGGCGGCTTCGGCTTGCTCCGCCTGGCTTGGCCCATGGCCCCGCAGATCGTGGGCGATCCGCGCGTCGCGAGCGCGATCGCGGGCGCGGCGCTCCTGGGGCTGCTCTTCGCGGGTCTGGCGGCGATCGCCTCCCGCGACCTCCGCCGAACCCTGGCCCTGACGAGCGTGGCCCACGCCTCGCTGGTGGTGTTCGGACTGGCCCTCGCCACGCCCGCCAGCCTGGCGGGGAGCGCCCTGGAGCTGGTGGCGCACGGGGTCGGCATGAGCGCCGCTTGCCTGGCCCTCGGCGGCCTGATCGAGCGGACTCGCGACGCGGAGATCGGCGCCATGGGTGGCCTGATCGAGCCGCTCCCGCGCCTGGGCGCCGTCGCCGGGCTCGCGTGCCTGAGCCTGGTCGGACTCCCCGGCCTGGTGGGCTTCGTGTCCCGCTTCTTGATCATCGCCGGCGGCTGGGGCTCGACCCTGGTGCCGCGCTGGCTGGTGGTGGCTGGAGCGCTCACGCTCGGCCTGCTCGGGCTGGGCCTGTGGTGGACCTATCAGCGAGTGTTCCTGGGTGAGCGCCACGCCAGCGACCGCTTCGGGGATCTCAGCGCCCTCGAGAGCGCGAGCCAGCTGCCGCTGGTGGGGGCCTGCTTGGTGTTGGGGGTCGCGCCGCCGCTCTTGCTCGAGCTGCTGGTGCAGGGGAGCGAAGGGCTCGCGATCCTGCTCTCCGGTCACTAGGGGTCCGACGACCGAGCACCGAGCCCGACGACCGAGCCCGACGTCCGAGTTCGACGTCCGAGTTCGACGGCCGAGCCCGACGACCGAGCCCGACGACCGAGCCCGACGACCGAGCCCGACGACCGAGCCC
>MDTG01427141.1_pt1 | contig 17565 bp, 16 predicted proteins | sample 811421 | NCBI WGS metagenome assembly MDTG01 (sample SAMN05326645, study PRJNA326480) | marine metagenome | isolation source: seawater | place: Pacific Ocean: South East | collected 2011
CCATCGCCGCCGGTCACCCCGCCAGCAGGATCGACGAGCTCCTGCCATGGAACTTGAACCCGTCAAGCTGAACAGGCGTGCCGCGGTGACAGCGCTTACACAGATCATCGGGATGCTGAAGGAGCAGGAGGCCGGCATGACGACGGCTGATGTCTGCCGCAAGCACGTGGTCAGCACCGCGACGTTCTACAAATACAAGGCGCGGTTCGGCGGTCTTGAGGTGTCGGATGCCCGACGTCTCAGGGCGCTTGAGGATGAGAACTCGAAGCTGAAGAAGCCGCTGGCGGAAGCGATGCTCGACAATGCGATCCTGAAGGATGTCGCCTCGCGAAAGTGGTAGCGCCCGGCGTTCGGCGGGAGGCGGTGGCGAATGTCGTGGAAGCCCACGGTGTGAACGAGCACGGGCGTGCAAGGCACTGGCGGTGGATCGGTCGAGCGTGCGCTATCGCAGTGTGCGACCGGATGATGCTGAGGCGAGGACCGCAATGAAGGCAGTGGCAGCCGAGCGGCGGCGGTTTGGTTACCGGCGTATCCACGTGATGCTGGAGCGGCAAGGGATCGTGATGAACCTGAAGAAGCTCAGGCGGCTCTATCGCGAGGAGAGGCTTCAGATGCGTGCGGCTGAGGTGGTCGATATTGTAGACCACGGCCAAGTCGACTAGGCCATCCTCGATATCGGCGATCACCTGCCTGAGCGCGTGACGGACTTCAGCACCACGTCCAATGACGGGCGGCCGCCCTTGGCGCTGCGCGCTTTGACTGCCGCGCGTTTCAGGGGAGCTGGGAAGCGCTCGAAATCCACCGTGTCGTTCAGGATTCGAAGCGGGTCACCATCCGCCAGGACTTGCGCCAGCCGGCCATCGACACTCCAGAAGCCTTGTCCTGCTGCCGACGGCAGGCTGCTCCCTCAGGCAACACAACAGACGATCGCTTATTCAGGCCAAACCAGCGTCCCGATTGCCGCTTTCGCGTAGAACAATGTTCCGCAAGCAACCCGCGCGAGGACGACGAGAGCCTTTTCTTTCCCCTCGCATTGATCCCGCTACCTACGGAGGACACCTAGAGCCCCTGACATAAAGGAGTTACCAAGATGCTCAAATCCATCGCCGTTGCCGCTGCGATCACAGCCGGGCTTGCCGGGGCGTCCTCTGCACAGGAGGCCGAAACCCTGCGCGTGGGCATGTCGGGTGGCTATTTCCCCTTCACCTTCGTGAAGCAGGACGTCCTGCAGGGGTTCGAAGTCGACGTGATGAACGCCGTCGGGGAAGAAACCGGGCTCGACATCGCGTTCGAGACCATGTCGTTCTCGGGCCTCGTGGGCGCGCTCGACGCGGGCCGCATCGACACCATCGCGAACCAGATCACCATCACGCCGGAGCGCGAAGCCAAGTTCGCCTTCACCCAGCCTTATGTCTATGACGGGGCGCAGGTCGTGGTGAAGCAGGGCAACGAGGCTGTCTCGGGCGTCGAGGACCTGCGCGGGCGTACGGTCGCGGTCAACCTCGGCTCGAACTTCGAGCAGCTTCTGAGCGAGCTGCCCTACGCCGACGAGATCGAGATCAAGACCTACGAATCCAACATCGCGCAGGAAACCGCGCTGGGGCGGGTCGATGCCTTCGTGATGGACCGGGTCTCCTCGGCACAGCTGATCCGGGAAAGCCCCCTGCCGCTGGAACTGGCCGGCCAGCCGTTTTCCGAGATCCGCAACGCGCTTCCGTTCCGCGATGACGACGAGGGCACCGCCCTTCGCGACGAAGTGGACGCGGCGCTGACCACCCTGCGCGAGAACGGCACGCTGACCGAGATCTCGCAGAAGTGGTTCGGCACCGACATCACCAGCCCGGAGTGAGATGATGCGGGGACTCGACCTCGACTACATGCTGGGGTTGTTCCCCGTCATCCTCGGCTACGTGCCGCTGACGCTCGGCATGGCGGCGGCGGGGATGGTGCTTGCGCTCGTCCTCGCCTCGCTGCTGGCGGTCGAACGCGTCTTCCGGGTGCGGGGCCTCGACTGGCTCGTGGTGCTGTTCATCAGCTTCTTCCGCGGCACCCCGCTGCTGGTCCAGCTCTTCCTGTTCTACTACGGTCTGCCGCAGGTCATGAGCTTCCTGACCAGCATCGACGGCGTGACGGCGGCGATCATGGGGCTGACGCTGCACTTCTCGGCCTACATGGCCGAGACCATTCGCGCAGCCATTCTCGGTGTCGACCGCAGCCAGTGGGAAGCGGCGCAGTCCATCGGCATGACCCAGCTGCAGATGATGCGGCGGATCATCCTGCCGCAAGCGGCCCGGGTCGCCGCGCCGACGCTGGTCAACTACTTCATCGACATGATCAAGGGCACCTCGCTGGCCTTCACTCTGGGCGTCACCGAACTGATGGGCGCGGCGCAGAAGGAGGCGGCGGGCAGCTTCCTCTACTTCGAGGCCTTCCTTGTCGTGGCGATCATCTACTGGGCGATGGTAGAGCTTCTGAACCAGGGCCAGAAACGGCTCGAAACCTACCTGAACAAGGCATATGCGCGATGATTTCGATCAGCGGTCTCAGCAAGAGCTTCAACGGCAACGCGGTGCTCGACGGGATCGATCTCGACATCGCGCCAGGCGAGCGCGTCGTGGTGATCGGCCCGTCCGGGACCGGCAAGTCGACCTTGCTGCGGTGTCTCAACTTCCTCGACCAGCCCGACGCCGGGCGGATCACCATCGGCGACGTGACCGTCGACGCGGCGGCGGCGACGCGGGCCGAGATCCTCGCGTTGCGGCGGCGGTCGGCCTTCGTGTTCCAGAACTACGCGCTCTTCGCCAACAAGACCGCGAAGCAGAACATCATGGAGGCGATGGTCACCGTGCAGGGCCGCCCGCGGGCCGAGGCGGAGCGTCGCGCGCTCGAGGTGCTGGCCGAGACCGGGCTGGCCGAGAAGGCCGACAGCTTCCCCGCCAGCCTGTCCGGCGGACAGCAGCAGCGGGTCGGCATCGGCCGGGCGATGGCGATCGGGGCCGAGCTGATGCTGTTTGACGAGCCGACCTCGGCGCTCGATCCGGAATGGGTCGGCGAAGTGCTCGACCTGATGCGCCGGGTCGCCGAGCGCCGGCAGACGATGCTCATCGTGACGCACGAGATGCAGTTCGCCCGCGAGATCGCCGACCGGGTGCTCTTCATGCACGGCGGCAAGATCGTCGAGGCCGGGCCGCGGGAGCAGATCTTCAGCGCCCCCAAGGACGAGCGGTTGCAGCGTTTTCTCAGCCGCCTGTCACGCTAGACACCCGATGGCGGGCCCCGCCTACAGGCCCCGCGGTACGGCCGCATGGGGCAGCAGGTAGGGACCACGCGCCGGCGGGGTACTGACCCGCAGGGTGCAGCCATAGGCCTGCGACAGCAGGTCATCGCGCAGCAGGGTCTCGGGGCTCGCCTGCTCGAGAGCCTCGCCGTCGGACAGCAGCGCGACGCTGTCCGCGAACATGGCGGTGAGGTTCAGGTCGTGCATGATCGCGACGACGCCGCCGCCGGCATCGGCAAAGTCGCGGGCGATCTGCATGACCTGCAGTTGATGCGCGATGTCGAGGCTCGAGACCGGCTCGTCGAGGAACAGCCAGTGCGGCGCGCCGTTTTCGACCGGTTCCCAGACCTGGCACAGGACGCGGGCGAGCTGGACCCGCTGCTGTTCGCCCCCCGAAAGTTCCGTGTAGGCGCGCCCCGCGTGGCCGCCAAGGCCCACCCGGGCCAGTGCCCGTTTGGTCAGGTCGCCCGCGACCGTGGTCCCGCCCCGGATCTGGCCCAGCCGCACCACCTCGGCCACGGTGAAGGGGAAGGCCATCGGCGTGAACTGTGCGAGAACGGCGCGGTGAAGGGCTAGACGCGGCGCCGGGATCTCCGAGAGCTCCTCGCCGTTGATGCGGATGCCGCCCTCGTAGGCGAGATCGCCGGTCATGGCGCGCAGCAACGTGGTCTTGCCGGAGCCATTCGGCCCGACGATCGCGGTCAGGGCACCTGGGGCGGCGCGGAAGTCGACGCCGCGCAGCACGCGGCGACGTCCGAGGGTCACGGATACATCATTCGCTTCAAGCACCGGTCATATCTCCAGGCTGCCGCTGCGGCGCAGAAGAATCCACAGGAAGAACGGGCCGCCGATCACCGCCGTGACGATGCCGATGGGAAGTTCGCTCGGGGCGACGATGCTTCGGCTGACCACGTCGGCGAGCAAGAGCAGGCTCGCGCCCAGCAGCCCCGAATTGATCAGAAGCGCCCGGTGGTCGGGCCCGGTGGCAAGCCGCAGGAGGTGCGGCACCACGATCCCGACGAAGCCGATCCCGCCCGAGATCGCCGTGGCCGCACCGACCGCGCCGGCGACCACGAGGATCGACAGGTTCTTGAGCCGCTGCACGGGAATGCCGAGATGATGCGCGGCGGCCTCGCCGAGGGCCAGCGCGTTGAGGCCGCGCGACAGCGCGGGCGCGGCAACCAGCGCGGCGAGCATGAGGGGCGCAGCCCAGAGCGTCTTGCTCCACGAGGCACCGGCGAGCGAACCGAGCCCCCAGAACGTCAGGTCGCGAAGCTGCTGGTCGTCCGCGATGTAGATGAGCAGGCCCGAAACGGCCCCCGTCAGTGCCGCGAGAGCAATGCCGCCGAGCAGCATCGTCGCGACGGAGGTGCGGCCTCCGCGTGTCGCGATCAGGTAGAGGGTCATCACTGCGAGCCAGCTTCCCGCGAAGGCCATCAGCGGAACCAGAACGGGCCCCGCGGTCTGAATGACGACCGCCGGAAACAGGCCTCCGAGCACGATGGCGGTGATGGCGCCGAGCCCCGCGCCCGCGCTGACGCCGACGAGGCCCGGATCGGCCAGCGGGTTGCGGAACAGTCCCTGAAGCACCGCCCCGGCGACCGCCAGCGAAGCTCCCACCATCATCCCGGTCAGCAGTCGCGGCAGGCGGATGTCCCAAAGAATGATCCGGCTCCGGGCCTCGATGTCGCGCCCGGCCAGAAGATCCGAAAGCGTCGCGGGCAGCGAGATGCCCGAGGCGCCCACCGCGAGGCTGGTCCAGGCCGCCACGGCCAGCAGTGCGACCAGCGCCCAGGTGGTGCGGCGGGCAAGCGCGCTCCGGTCGCCGGTGTGTGTGTCCTCGAGGTGGATCGCGACCATCTCAGTCTCCTGCGAGCGCGCGTGCGAGGTCCGTCGCGGCTTCGGCGGTGCGGGGGCCGAAACCGAGGAGCTTCATACCGTCCATCCGGATCACTGACCTGTTCTCGCCGGCCGGCGTCGACAGGATCGCCGGGTGCGAGAAGAGCGCCTCATCGGTCACGGCCAGTTCGCCCTCGCGCGCCATCAGCAGGATGACATCGGGAGCGGCGGCGATGACGGCCTCGTCGGACAGCGGCTTGTAGCCCTCGAACCCGGTCACGCTGTTTTCGCCGCCCGACAGCCGGATGATGCCATCGGCGGCCGTTTCCCGGCCTCCGGCCATGATCCGCCCGCCCTGAAGCGACAGGATGAAGAGCACCCGACGCGGAGGGCCATCCGTCGCGTCGGCCGCCGCCTGTTGCGCCCGGTCCAGGTCGGCAGAGACTTCTTCGGCAAGAGCCTCGCCTTTCTCGGGGACGTCCAGCACCTCGGCGACGCGGTGGATCTTGGTCAGGACAGCGGCCCGGTCGAAACCTTCGGGGATTTCGGCGAAGTCGATGCTGGCCTGCTTCAGGAGCGCCACCGCCTCGGGCGGGCCGGCGCCCTCGGCAGTGAGGATGAGCGTCGGGTCCACCGACAGGACGCCTTCGGGCGAGAGCTGGCGGATGTAGCCGATGTCGGGCAGCTCAGTCACCTCGGGCGGGAAGGTCGAAGTGGTGTCGCGCGCGACCAGACGGTCCTGTTCGCCAAGCGCATAGACGATCTCGGTGACCGCGCCGCCGATCGAGACGATGCGTTGCGCGGGCTCTGCGTTCAGCGCCCCCGCGAGGCCGAGGGGAAATGCCATGAGCGCGGTGGCAAGCGCGCGTCTTGTGAAACGAGAGATCACGAGAGCACCTCTTCGGCAGCGGCGCGGGGCAGGGCGGCGGCGATGGCCTCGAAGTCGCCGGTGCGGTCCTCGGGTTTGCGGACACCGAAGATCTGCAGGATGATGCGGCCGTCGGCGTCGAAGGCCTCGATCGAAACCGCCATGCCGCGCCGGGTCGGCTTGTGGACCTCCCAGACCTCGGCGACGTGGTCGCTGCGCAGGTGCATGTCGAAGCCCGGGTCGAGCACGTTCAGCCATGGCCCCATCGTCTTGATGTTCCGCACCGGGCCCGAGTGTATCTGGATGCAGCCGGCATTGCCGACGAAGACCATGACGGGAACGTCGAGCGCCGAAAGTTCGGTGAACAGTGACTCGAGGCAGTCGGGCGCAAGGGCGCGGACGTAGGGCGCCCCCGCGACGTGATAGGCGCCAAGCCGGTTCATCTTGAGGCGGCTCACCATGGTCAGGAACTGGTGGGTGTCGGTCATCCTGTCCCAGTTCTGCCGCAGCTCTTCAGCCTGATCCGGACGCGCCTTCGCGGGTTCCGGTGCCTCGCGCGGCGTGACCTGCAGCATGTCCTCCTGTGCCTCGAGCGCGAGGTCTGACACGACCCCGCTCCAGGCATCGTGGTCCGACCCGGCCCGCATGTGGATCTTGTGCACTGCGTCGCCTGCCGCGTCGAACACCAGCAGCGCACGGCGCCGGCCCTTGTCGGTTTCCTGGTCGAGCGCGAAACCGTGCACCCAGTGGCGGGGGAAGATACGCAGGTCGATCTCGTCGTTCAGGACCATCGAGGCATGGGCGCCGGAATGATAGTTGGCATAGTGGCCGACCTTCTCGTGCACGCAGGAGGGGGTGCGGGTCAGCGCCATGACCTCGCCCAGTTGTTCGGCGGCCGGGATCAGCTTGTCGGGATCGGCGCTGATGCGCGTGACGCCGTGACCGACATGCGCGGCCATCAACTGGGCCTCGCTGATGCCGAGCTTGTCGGCGAAGTCGCGGTCGCGCAGTTCGGGGGTATCGAAACGCGCGGACCGGATGTCCTGCGCGGAAAGCGGCGGTGTCTGCGCCATTGTTGTGACTCCTTGCCTTGCCTGACAGCGGCTCTGTGACGGCTGTCGATCTGGACGCTGTGTCTGGCCGCCTGAAAAGGCGAAAGGCTGGAGCGCAAATGGTTAATGTTGACATAATTACTCAACTAAGGTAAGCGGCGCAAGTCCTTCATCGAGACCGATGGAGGACCACATCAACAAATTCTTCAAGACAGGTCGCAAGCTCTCCGGGCCAGCCACCAAGGACTGAACCGAAGGGAACGAGCATGACCCAACGTCTTCACGGGCGGGCGATGCTGCTTTGCAGCGTCGCCTTCGCCACCGCCATGCCCGCATGGGCACAGGAGAATACCCCGGCCGAGATGCTGGGGACGATCTGGCTGAACAATTCCAAGCGCGAGGTCCAGACCGGGACCGCGACGGCCGAGACGGTCGTCGACCAGGAGGAGATGGAGGACCGGCAGGCCAGCACCATTGCCGAACTGATCGACTCGGTTCCGGGGGTGAACCTGATCAACGGCTCCAGCCCCTCGGGCTCGGGTATCAACATCCGCGGGTTCGGGGCCAACTCGGCCTATGGTTCGGACCAGAAGGTCGGCATCATCGTCGACGGTGCCAGCGTCGGCGGCGAGGAACTCTACCGGATCGGCACCCAGCTCTACACCGATCCCGAACTCTACAAGGAGGTCACGGTGGTGCGCGGCACCGCCGGCACCTTCGAATACGGCTCGGGGATGATCGGCGGGCTTGTCAAGCTGGAAACCAAGGACGCATCGGATTTCACCGGCGGCGAGCCGGGCTTTCGCGCGCGCCAGACGCTGCAGTATTCCTCGAATGGCGACGAGGCCGTAAGCTCGACCATCCTCGCGTGGCAACCCACCGAGTCGTTCGAACTGCTCGGCAACTACACCTATCGCAGCTACGGCGTGCCGGTGGACGGCAGCGGCGATGACATCACCTCGGAAGGCGCGGATATGCCGTCATGGGCGCTGAAGGGCAAGTATACCTTCGGCCAGGACAGCAGCCACTCCCTCAGCCTGTCGCTCGCGGACACGCAGACGCAGGAAGACGACGTGCCCTACAACAGCCGGGCCATCGTCACCGATTACTTCGGCAACGTGAACCGGGACATCCGCAACCAGACCGCGGTGCTGACCTACGGCTACGACGACCCCGAAAGCGACCTTGTCAACCTGACCGCGCAGCTCAGCTACGCATGGCAGGACATCGAGAGCGAATACGTCGAAGGTTCGTCACCCTACGAGGGCACCCCGGGCTTGGGCGACACCGTGCGGGCCCTCGGGGATGCCGACAACACCTACGAGACGACCAAGCTGACGGTGAAGAACCAGTCGCTCTTCGATACCGGCGGTGTCGGCCATGACCTGCGTGTCGGTGTAGAGCGGATCCGCAAGGTCCGCTCCGACAACCCCGACGCGTCGGCGTCCGGCGGCACCGACTGGCGGTGGGCGCTCTTTGCCGTGGACGACATGCAAATCGGCGAGCACTGGACGGTCACTCCGGCACTTCGCTACGAGACGCAGACGATCGGCGGCGACGACTACCAGACCGACCACAACGAGGCGCTCATGGGCGGCGTGACCGCACGGTATGCCTTCGGCAACGGCTGGGCGATTTCCGGCAGCGCCTCCTACAACGAAAGCCTGCCGATCCTCGATGACCTCGGCACGCCGGCCTACATGACCCGGTCCGAGAAATCCGAGACCTACGAGATCGGGGCCTCCTACGAGGGGCTCGACGTGATCACCGGCGGCGACCGGCTGGCGCTCAAGCTCAACGTCTACGACACCACCGTCTGGGATGTGACGTCCTATTCCGGCGTCGACTCGGTGAAGCTTCAGGGCGCCGAGCTCGAAGCTGCCTACAGCCTGCAGAACGGCTTCTACGTCGACCTCGGTGTCAATGCGATGCGTGGCAAAAGCTTCCAGGCGGGAGACGACGAGGACTGGGGTGGCATCCCCGCCGATACCGCCCGACTGACCCTTGGCAAGCGCTGGGGCGAGGAGTACGACGCAAGCTGGGAAATCGTCGCGGCCAGTGACATGGACGACTGGAGCACCCCCACGCCGGGCTACGCGGTGCACAACCTGCGCACCACCTGGAAACCTCAGGACGGGGCGCTTGAAGGCACCGAGATGCGGTTCGGCGTCGAGAACCTGTTCGACCGCGAGTATCGCCAGCATCTCTCGGAGAACAACGCTCCGGGACGGACCTTCAAGGTGACGCTGGCAAAGACGTTCTGATCCCGCGCCGCGCAGCCTGATTGCGCAAGCGCAGGGCCGGGATCGAACGAAGGCCCCGGAGCGGTGTTCCCTCCCGCTTCGGGGCCTTTGCGTTCAGATGGAACGGCGCCCACCGGATGCCGGAAACGAAAACGACGCGCCACGAGGGCGCGCCGTTTCGGACTGTGCGAAAGAGCGGGGTGGGATCAGTCGTCCCAGGTCGGCAGCTCTTCGAGTTCCTCTTCGGTCATCGAGGTGGTGTAGTCGCCGTTTTCGAAGGTGAGTTCGTCAAGCGAGACCACGATGTCCTCGTCGCCAATGTCGAGGAAGCCACCGGCTTCGATCACGGCGGCGACGGGCGAGCCGGAGTCGTCGACCAGGATCTCTTCGACTTCGCCGATCTTGTCGCCGTCGGGGCCCATGACGTTCGCATCATCGACGCTGTGCAGCGAGGACGTATCGACGCCCTGTGCCGATGCGGCGCCGGTGACGAGGATGAGCGAAAGGGCGGACAGGGTGATGTGTCGCATGATGTCTCCTGATTGCTTCGTTTCATCCAATCAATGCGGCAGGGCTATGGAAGTTCCATTGAATATCATGCGCTTGCGTTGGTTTTTGCGAAGTTGAGAAATCCATTCAAGACGATGGGCCACCGGGCTTTCGGCACGCTTGAAGGCACCGCGCATGGCGCGGCGCCTTCAGGGATTTCGTCATGCATGGCAGGCGGAAAGACAGCCGGCGGCAGCGGTCAGGCCTTTGCGACCTCTCCCACGTGGTTCGCCTTGGTTCCGCCGATCTCGCCGCGTGGCGGCATCTGCATCGACGGACGAACCGCTGGCCGTCCGGTGTGCGCCGCAAGATGCGCCTTGCGACGGGCCAGCATCTCGGGGGTGATGAGCACGGTCCCGTCCTCGCCGCAGCGGAACCAGCGCCGGTCTTCCGTGGCATCGTGCCCGGCTTCGAACCCGTTCGGCAGCCGCGCGCCGGGCGCGACGATGACGTTGCGCAGGTTGCAGCGCTGGCCGGCGGAGCTGCCGGGCAGGAACACCGAGCCCTCGGTGAAGCAGTCCACCGCCTCGATCAACGGGCGCTCCATGCCCCGCGGCAGTTTGAGTGCGGCGCGCGAATTCGCAATGTCGAGCATGGTGCGCCGGTAGCTCCCGAGCGTGCCGACATCGCGCCAGTAGGCTTCGGCACCGGGCGTCGCGCTGGTGATGCGGCAGACCGACAGTTCGCCATCGGCCAGCGCCCGGGGCAGGATGTCATGGCCGAAATCATGCTGTGTTTCGGGGCGCAGCGCTTCGGCGGCGAGCATCTCGCGCAGCCAGATCCAGTCGAAGACGTAGATCCCCGTCGATGCGAGCGCGTGTTCGGGGTCGCCCTCGATCGCATCGGGATCGGCGGGCTTTTCCCGGAACGCCGTGACGCGGCCCTCGGCATCGGCGGAGAAGACGCCGAAACTCGAGGCGTCGGCCAGCGGAACGGCGGTCGCGGCGACGGTCGCCGCGGCCCCGTGGCTGCGGTGATGCTCGAGAAGCGCGGCAAGATCGATGTCGGCGACATGATCGCCCGATAGCACCATGATCTCACGCGGGGCGTAGGCGTCGAGCGAGGTCGTATTCAACCGGATCGCCTCGGCGGTGCCGCGATATCCCCGGGGGCTCACCTGCTCGCCGTCGCGCACCGAGATGCCTTTCGGGAAGTGGTGTCCCCACTGGGCCCGCAGATGCTGGCATAGATCGTAGGGGCGATACTGGGTTGCCACGAAGAGCTGCTGGAAGCCCGCCTGAACCGTGGCCTCGAGGATGAAATCGACGATCCGCCCGCTGCCCGAGCCGAAGTTGATCGCCGGCTTGCACTGACGGTCGGTCAGTTCGTGAAGGCGCGAGCCGCGCCCGCCTGCAAGCAGGAAGGGAAGACACCGGTCGGTCCGGTTCTGGGGGGATTGGTCGAGCATGTCCGGGGCCTCTGAGCAAATGTCGCGCAGGCAACGAAAGCGCTGGGCACGATTTCGTTGGGTGGGGGGTCTTCGATGAAGATCAGGCCGGCCGGGCGATCCAAACCAGAAACAATCAGATCGCACAAAAGTTCCGCGAAAGATGCGATTTTCTTAAATAATTCAGATATCTATACGTATTGAAATCGGCATCTTTTGGCTGGCTGTTTCGATCTATTGTTGCGCCCATTCCAGGCGCGGGGGGCCGGGAAGGACGCAGCGTGGATGCGGGTGATCCTCAAGGCGGCATTGTCAGGTGCACGCATGCATTGCACTCTTGCCTGATGAAATCGCGTCAGGGGAGAAGGATAATGGCATCACGTTGGATTGCACTGGTGATCGCGGGGATGATCGCCGGGCAGGGGCAGGCGCAACAGGCCGCCGATGCCGTCACGACCGAGGGCACCTCGACCGGAGCGGTAGAAGGGCTGAGCGCGCAGGCGCAGGCCGCGATGGATGCGAAGGAGGCCGGCGAGCCGGTGACGTCCGAGACCTGGATGGTCTCGGCCGCCAACCCGCTCGCGGTGGAGGCCGGGGCCGAGGTGCTTCGCAAGGGTGGCAGCGCAGCGGATGCGATGGTCGCCGTGCAGACCGTCCTCGGGCTGGTCGAACCGCAATCCTCGGGGCTCGGGGGCGGGGCCTTTCTTGTCTGGTTCGACGCGGAAAGCGGAGAGCTGACCACGCTCGACGGTCGCGAGACGGCGCCGCTGGCGGCCACGCCGACCTATTTCCAGGACGAGGCCGGCGAGCCCCTGAGCTTTTTCGATGCCGTCGTTGGCGGGCGCTCCGTCGGCACGCCGGGCACACCCGCGCTGCTGGAGGCGGCGCACGACCGTTGGGGCAACCAAGACTGGCCGAGCCTCTTCGAGACCGCCATCGGGCTCGCCGAGGACGGCTTTACCGTGTCGCCGCGACTTGCCGGGCTGGTTGCGTCGGAACCCGAGGGCCGGCTGGACCGCTTCGAGGACACCGCCGCCTACTTCTATCCCGACGGTGCGCCGCTCGAAGCCGGGGACCGGCTGACCAACAAGGCCTACGCCGAGGTGCTCCGCGCGATTGCGCAACGCGGCAGCAGCGCGTTCTACGACGGCCCCATCGCCGACGCCATCGTCAGCCTCGTGCAGGAAAACGGCGGGCTTCTGGCCGCCGAGGATTTCGCGACCTACGAGGTGGTCGAGCGGGCGCCGGTCTGCGTGCCTTACCGGACGACCGAGGTCTGCGGCATGGGGCCGCCGTCCTCGGGGGCGCTGACAGTGGGGCAGATCCTTGGCATGCTCGACAGCTACGCGCTTTCCGACATGGGCCCCGACAGCGCGGAGGCCTGGACGCTCATCGGCGATGCCTCGCGGCTCGCCTTTGCCGACCGGGGTCGTTACATGGCCGACAGCGACTTCGTCCCCATGCCGACCAAGGGGCTGGTCGATGACGCCTATCTCGACAGGCGCGCCGAGATGCTCGATCCGGCCCGCGCGCTCGAAGCGGTCGAGCCCGGCGAGCCCGCGTGGGACCACGCGATGCTCCGGGGTGACGATGTCGCGCTGGAACTGCCGTCGACCTCGCATATCTCGATCGTCGATGCCGAGGGCAATGCGCTGTCGATGACCACCACCATCGAGAACGGCTTCGGCTCGCGGCTGTTCGTCCGGGGGTTCCTGCTCAACAACGAGCTGACCGACTTCTCCTTTGCCACGCACAACGATGGCCGGCCCATCGCGAACCGGGTCGAGCCCGGCAAGCGGCCACGCTCATCGATGTCGCCCACCATCGTCATGCAGGACGGTGCGCCGCTGCTGGTGATCGGCTCGCCGGGCGGCAGCCGGATCATCGGCTACGTCGCGCAGGGGATCGTCAACTACCTCGATTTCGGCATGAACCCGCAGCAGGCCGTCGCCGCACCGCACCTCGTGAACCGCTTCGGCACCTTCGACATCGAGACGGACACCGATGCCACCGCACTTGAGGCTGACCTGCAGGCGGCCGGTTTCGAGACGAACCTGCGGGAGCTGACCAGCGGGCTTCACGTGATCGCGCTGGAGGACGGCAAGCTTGTCGGTGGCGCCGATCCTCGCCGCGAGGGTATTGCGCTCGGCGAATGAGTGCGTTCGGGCCGCTTCGCCCGTGCCGCGCGGGCGGGGAGGCCTGATCCGTTGCTGTCGCCTGTCCCGTGATGCGCGCGGCGCCGAGGCCCTTTCGACGGACCGCGTTCGCGGCCCTGCCCAATTTTTCAGGGATCAATCCGCCCGCGCCGGATGTTGTTGAACCGGGTAGGCTTTTGGCAAAGACTGTCGCCAAGGCTGAGCGCACCCAGCGGATCGGGAAAGGCATGTTGAACAGGATACTCGGGTCATCGAAAGACAGCCCCTCCGGCGCAGCGGAAGATCGCATCCTTCCGGTGGTGTGGCTGCTCGGAAAGACGGGAGCGGGGAAGTCGTCGCTTGTCCGGGCGCTGACCGAGCAATCCGATGCCGAGATCGGCAACGGTTTCCGGCCCTGTACCCGCACCGCGCGGCGCTACGATTTCCCGCCCGAGGAGCCCCTGGTGCGCTTTCTCGACACGCGTGGTCTTGGCGAGGCCGGCTATGATCCCTCGGAAGACCTCGAGACCTGCCGCCAAAGCAGTCACGTGCTTCTTCTTGTCTGCCGGCTGGACGATCCCGTTCAGGGCATCGTGGCGGATGCGCTCGCCGAGATCCTGCATCAGGACAAGAAAATGCGGGTCATTCTCGTCCTGACCGGCAAGGACCTCGTTCCCGATCCAGAGGCCCGCGCGCGCGCCGTTGGAATGATCGCGAAACAGATGAAGCGGGCCTCCGGAGACGACCTGCCTTCGGTGACAATCGCGCTTGATCCGGACGGTGCCGGCGACGTGGAGGGCCTCGAGGACTTGCGGCAGCATCTGCTCGACGCATTGCCGGCGGCGGGGCTGCTGCTGGAAAAAAGCCGCGCCAGCGATGCCGAGGCGCTGGAGTTCCTGAAACACAAGCGCTGCGTTTTGTCCTATGCGGGCGTGGCGCTGACCAGCGACCTTGCGCCGGTGGTCGGCATGGTCGCGGTGCCCGCCACCCAGCTCAAGATGCTCCACGAGCTGGGGTTGCGCTATGGCGTGAAATGGGACCGTAGGGTCGGCAAGGCCTTTCTGAGCACGATGGGGCTCGGCATCGGGGCCCGCTTCGCCGCGAGCTTCGGCGTGCGGGAACTGGCCAAGCTCATTCCGGCCTACGGACAGACCGTGGGCGCCGCCACGGCGGGGGCGATCAGCTTTGCCACGACCTACGCGCTGGGCCGCGCCGCCGCCTACTTTCTTTATCGCTCGACCCATGGAAGCCCGCCGAGCGAAGAGGAGCTGAGGCAGATCTACCAGCGTGCCTTCAAGAGGTCGTCGGATGAAGCTGCGTGAACGCCTGCGCCCGGCGCTGCTGCGCTGGGATCGCATCCTGTCGATCGCCGCGCTCGCGGTGCCGGTGCTTGCCGCGATGCTCGCGGGGTTCGCATGGATGTTCGAGCACGGGTGGCTCGTCGAGTTCATCGTGGCGTCGATCTCGCTCGGCGGGCTTGTCGCGCTGGTGCGCTTCGCACGAAGCTGGATGCGCGGTCGCGCGCCCGAGCCCGTCGTCGCGCGCGACACCCAGCTGCATGCCCGGATCGACCCGGCCTGGAGCGAACGCGAGGTCGAGGCCTTCAAGACGGCGCAGGCCCTGATCGCGGACCGCACCGCGAAGCCGCTGCCCTGGGAGGATCTGCAGGACATCGCCCTTGAGGTCGTCCGGGTGGTGGCTGCCTCGTCCGGGAACGGCGGCAAGGGGGTTCTGGATTTCACCATCCCCGAGGCGCTGCTGCTGGCCGACCGGGTCACGGTCCGGCTGCGCTCGGACATCCGCGAGAAGGTGCCCTTTTCGGACAGCATCAGCGTCGGCACACTCCTTTGGCTGTGGGAACACCGCGAGGTCGCCTGGAAGGTCCGCAAGCACGGATGGAACGCCTGGCGGGTGATCCGTGCGATCAAGTCGCTGCCGGTGGCCATCCTGCGTGAGATCGAGGGCGTGATCGCCGAAGGGCATTCCTCGTTCCTCACCAGCGAGGGAACGGTCGTCGCGCAAGCGCTGCTGCTCGAAGAGGTCGCGGCCGCCGCTGTCGAGCTCTACTCGGGGCGGCTGAAGTTCTCGGACAGCGAGCTGCTCGACCTCGGGCTTGCCTCGAGCGATCTGGACCGGGCCCGGCTCGCGGCAAGCGACATGCCCCTGCGGATCGCGGTGGCGGGGCAGATCAGTGCCGGCAAGTCCAGCCTCATCAACGCGCTGCTCGGGCGCGACGTGGCCGAGGTCGACGTGATCCCGACCACCGACGCGGCGCGGACCTACGAGACCACCTTCGACGACGTGGAGGCAATGCTTCTCGACATGCCGGGCCTGGATGGCTCGGCGAAGATCGGGAAGACGGTCATCAAGGAGCTGTCGTCCGCGGACATGGTGATCTGGGTGGTGCGCGCGAACCGGCCCGCGCGCGAGATCGACCGGGCCACCCTTTCAGACCTTCGCGACACGCTTTCCGCCGATCCGCGCCGGCGTATGCCGCCGACGATCATTGCGGTAACCTGCGTGGACGAGCTGCTCGACGGATGGCCCTTTCCCGAAGGACATCTCTCGGATGAGGCGATGGACCGGGTGACGGAGATCATCGGCGCCGTCCAGCATGACATCGGCGATGCCGCCGCGACCGCGAACACGATCCCCGTGGTGCTTACCGAGCCCGATTGGAACATCGACCGCCTGCGGGGGCGTATCGAAAGCCTGCTCGGGCGGGCGCTCGACACGCAACGCAATCGCCTGCGCATCGAGGGCCGGACCGGGGGCGTGATGAAGGAGGCCGGCCGCGCCGGGCGCGGGCTGCGCGATGCGCTCACGGCCTTCAGCCACAGGTACGCCGGGTCCGACGACCCCGAGGAGACGTCGCGGGACTGACTTTCGGTCCCCGCAGGCCTTGGGCTACTTGTCGACGATCTTCACCAGTTGCCAGATCGAGATGTCATAGACGGGCTTGGCTTCAAGCTCGGGATGGCCGTCATAGGGAAAGATGACCCAGAGCGGGCCCATCTCGTCCACGGGGAAGGGCTGGCCATCCGTCCGTGTCGCGATGATGGGGTAGTCCTTGGTCAGGTAGTCGGCGCTGTCCTCGATATTCAGCTGCACCTGGTAACCGTCATCGGCGACAAGCTCGACCGTCCCGTCGGAGATCCCGACCTCTGCGAGGACATCCGTCAGCAGGGGGCCGCTGAATTCCTTCTCTTCCCATGTCCACTGGGTTTCGGTCCGGAACGCATGCTGCGGGAGACTCTCGAGTCGGTCCCGGGTGAACGCGGTTTCGGTGCCATCTCCTGAAACCACCGTCAGCAGCGTCTCTGCCGCCATCGCGGGGAGCGACGACAGGCCGGTGACCATCATGGAGGTTGCGAAAACGAGGTTTGCGAGGCCCCGGGTCACACCGGGGCAGAAGGAATGGGTCAGCACGTCAAATCTCCTGAAGTTCTATAGAGGCGAAGCTGTCCCCAGTTTCATCGCGCTGCAAAGAGATTCGTGCCCTCGCGCAGTATTCTGTCACGCCTCCCGCCTGCTGAGCGCGTCCGCGCGGCATACCGGGTGAACCGTATCGCGGCGCGGGCGGGGAGATCCGGATATCGGCTCTCACTCGCCAGGGCGCTCCGGCCCGTGCTTGGGGGCCTTGATCGAAGCGGCGCTGAAGGCTGTTCTTGTCCACGTGTGTCGCTCGCTTGCCGACCGTCAGGTGCGAATGTTTGTCGTGAGAGAGTTTCAGGTAGGAGCGCGGGACGTGCGAACGTTTCGGGACGAGTCGGATCTTCCGAAACATCGGAATCGGGTCCGGCGATTCACGCTGCAGCGGGGCGCGATTCCAGCTTGGGCCGTGAATCTCGGGATAAGCCTGTGCATAACTCGGTGTGCGCCGACTCCGTCCGCCGATAAGCGCATCGAAGGCGCTGAGCTCGGGCGGTCAGGACGTCTCATCTGATCGTCGGGAAGATACTTTGGTCTTGCATAAGCTGTTGTAATTAATTGATATTACAAGGCGTCGCCAAGAAAGTAACGGTTTCACGAAAGAATCCGCTTGCAGGACCCGGGCGACATCACTAAATCCCCCTTCACCGGCGGCGCTGAGGCGCGGTTGGGGCGCCAGACGGGGCGGCGGCGGAAGCTGCAGCAGACGAGGCGGGACGAACTTCGAGAGGCATGACGGGCGGCGCGCCGGCAAGATAGGGCGCACCGGTCTGGTTTTGTCTC
>MDTG01060007.1_pt1 | contig 17562 bp, 19 predicted proteins | sample 811421 | NCBI WGS metagenome assembly MDTG01 (sample SAMN05326645, study PRJNA326480) | marine metagenome | isolation source: seawater | place: Pacific Ocean: South East | collected 2011
GCTAACGATATTTATAACTCTCTCGAAATGGGTTGTAGCACATTAGTTTTAGCAGCAGAAACTGCTATAGGAAAATATCCCAAAGAATGCATTAATTTTGCAGAAAAAATGTTGAACAATTTCAGGAGATGAAAATGAAAAAAAAAAAAATAAAAATTTTAATTATGGGATTACCTGGCTCAGGCAAAACAACCTTAGCGAGAAAATTATCAAAAATATTAAATGCAGATTGGATAAATGCTGACAAAGTTAGAGGGAAGTTTCAAGATTGGGACTTTAGCAAAACAGGAATTATTAGACAGGTAAAAAGAATGAAATCTTTAGCTGAAAACTCAAAAAAAAAATACGTAGTAGCAGATTTTGTTTGCCCTTACGAAAAGCAAATGCAAATTTTTAAACCCCATTTTGTTATTTGGATGGATACAATTGTAAGAGGAAGATTTCCAAGCATGAACAAAATATTTAAAAGTCCAAAGAGGTACGATTTAAGATTTAAAGAAAAAAATCTTGAAATTAATTTACTACAAGCAAAAGATAAAATTTTGAATTATAAATGGAATGATAAAAATTCTACGAGTCAAATGCTCGGCAGATTTCAACCTTGGCATTCTGGCCATAGAAGATTATTTGAAGCGATAATAAAAAAAAATTCTCAAGTAAATATTCAAGTGAAAAATGTTAAAGGTATTGGAGACAATCCATTTTCTTTTACACAAATAAAAAAAATAATTTTAGAAGATTTGAAAAATTTTAAACAGAGAGTAAAAATTACTTTAGCTCCCAATATTACTCAAATTTGTTACGGCAGAACAGTTGGATATAAAATTAGAAAAATCAAATTACCCGATAATATAGAGCAAGTATCAGCAACCAAAATTAGAAAAAAATTGAGGTATCAAGGAAAACTATGATTAATTACTTTTCAGGGATGAGCGATTTATTCAAAGAAATTGGTATCAAAAAAAAATATCTAATATTTTTAGTTTCACTTTTTTTGAGCATAGCTTTCATAGACTTATTAAGCTTAGGTTTAATTTCACCTTACGTAACCATAGTATTAGATATTGATCAATATGATTTATCGAATATACCTTTGTTAAGTTCTTTTCAGGATACAAATAAAGAAAATTTAATTTTTATTTTCAGTGCTTTTTTAATTTCTATATTCTTAATTAAATCAGTTTTATCGGTTTTTATTAGATGGGTAATAACTAGATTTGCTTACGAACAGTACGCCGTAATCCAAGTTAAGCTAATGAAAGCCTATCAAAACATGAATTTTGAAGAATTTGTCTCGAGAAATGAGTCTGAATACATAAGAAATATTAGAGAATTATCAGCTGAATGCATAGCAGCCATTGATGCGTTTCTTAGACTAATGAGTGAATTTATAATTCTTTTAACTATTGGAATATTTTTGACCTGGCTCAATTATAAGATGGTTTTATTTTTATTTTTAGTAATTATCCCTGTATTTTTGGTATATGAGATATTTCTAAAACCAATAAATACAAAATTAGGCAAAAATAAAGTTAATGCATCTAAAGAATTATTTAAAACTGTTGACGCAGGAATAAGTGCTTTTAAAGAAATTAAAATTCTGTCTAAAGAAAACTTTTTTTTACAAGAGATAAAAAATATTGCTAAAAAAATTAAGGGGTTTGAACTAAAATCTTCACTTATTAAGGACTCACCTAGATATGTTTTCGAATTTGCAATAATAGCTCCAACATTAATAGTTGTAATGATTTTATCTTTTGATAAAAATTATAACATAATTGAAATATTACCCACTCTCGCAATCTTTTTTCTAGCTGCAATAAGAATTCTTCCAAGTATTTCAGTTATAGTTAACTCACAAGGCCGGCTAAGTTTTTCAATTCCAGCAATAAAAATTGTTGTCGATGATTTAAAAAAATATTCCAAATATTCTGATGAAAATTCAAATATAGAACACAATGCAGATAACCTAAAGTTCTTGAAATTTGAAAACATTCATTTTCAATATAAAAATTCAAAAAACAAAATATTCGAAAATTTAAATTTTAATATTAAAGAAAACGAATGCGTTGGAATAATAGGAGAGTCAGGTATTGGAAAAACAACATTAATTCATCTATTGTTGGGATTGCTTAATCCCAACAGTGGAGATATTATTGTAAATAATAAACAAAAAATTGACTCTCTTGAAAAATTCAGTGGAATTATTTCTTACATGCCGCAAGATCCTATTATTCTTGATGACACTATAATAAAAAATATTACTTTTGAAAATAATGAAAAGAACATAAATTTTGAAAAATACGCAAACGCTCTTAATCAATCAAATTTAGATAAAGTTTTGAACCAATTACCTAAGAAAGATAGAACTTTTATCGGGGAAAATGGCATTAGGCTTTCAGGCGGCCAATATAAGCGAATTGCATTAGCAAGAACTTTTTATTTTGAAAAAAAAATTTTAGTAATGGATGAAGCAACAAATTCGTTGGATCCAGAATCGGAAAAATACGTTATGGAACAGGTAAATGAACTTAAGGGAAAAAAAACTATTATAATAATCACTCACAAACAAAACATTTTGAGTAATTGTGATAAAATTTACAAAGTAGAAGACAAAAAAATAAATTTAATGAAGGAAAAAAAACAATGAAAATACTCATTACAGGTTCAGAGGGTTTTATAGGGTCTCATTTGACAGAGGCATTAGTAAACAAAGGACATTCTGTTAAATGCCTCACTCTTTACAATTCATTTAATAATTGGGGTTGGCTTGACACATTTCCAACTGAAATGAAAAATAAAATTGAGATAATTTCAGGAGATGTTAGAGATAAAGAATTAATCGCAAAAACAATGAAAGGTATAGATATTGTTTTTAATCTTGCTGCACTGATAGGTATACCTTACTCCTACAAAGCCCCAAGATCATATGTAGATACGAATATAAACGGTATTTTGAACATTCTTAATGCTGCTAGGGAGCTAAATACAAAACAAGTTATACATACTTCCACTAGCGAAGTTTATGGTAGCGCTCAATCAATCCCTATCACAGAAAATCATCCAATAATTGGCCAATCACCATACTCAGCAAGTAAAATTGGTGCTGATCAGATGGCTATTTCATATTATAAGTCCTTTAATTTACCTGTTACAATCATAAGGCCTTTTAATACTTTTGGTCCTAGACAATCATCAAGAGCAGTAATACCAACAATTATCACTCAAATTTTAAAGAATAAACCTATAAAACTTGGCTCAACAAATCCAACAAGAGATTTCACATTCGTCGAAGACACAGTTACCGGAATGATAAGTGCAATCAATAATAAGAAAAGCATTGGTGAAATAATTAATATTGGTAGCGGTTTTGAAATATCAATCAACAAACTTTACCAGACTATTTCAAAACTAATGGATAAAAAACTTAAACTTATCAAAAGCAAAAACAGAATAAGACCAAAAAACAGTGAAGTAATGAGGTTGTGTGCTTCTATAAAAAAAGCTGAAAAAATTTTAAAATGGAGTCCTAAATATCAAAAACTTAAAGGTCTAGAGCAAGGTTTAGTTAAAACAATTAAATGGTTTAAAAACAAAAATAACTTAAAATATTATAAAGCAGATATTTATAATTATTAATTTAAGATGAAAAAAATTAACATACTAGTAACTGGTGCTGGAAGTGGCGTTGGTCAATCAATCATTAAAGCGTTAAAAATTTCAAAAATTAGATGTAATATTATTTCTGCAGACATAGATTATCCCAACGCTGCTTTATTCAGAACGAATAAATCAATTATTATTCCAAAAGTTGAAGATCCAGGATCTCTGAGATGGTTTTTAAAAAATTTAAAAAAGCATAAAATAGATGTACTTATGATCGGCTCAGAGTTTGATATGGTGTTTTTTTCAAAATATAAAAAATTAATAGAAAATAAAACAGGATGTAATGTTTGTGTTTCAAATTTAAATGTCGTAAAAATGGCTGACGATAAATTTTCCACACAACAATTTTTAAAAAAAAATAATCTTCCTTTTTTAAAAACATTTACAATAAAAAATCGAGAAGATTTGAAAAGGCTTCCTAAAAAGCTCAAATTACCATTTATATTAAAAAGTAGATATGGAACATCATCTAAGTACGTTTATTTAATAAAAAAAATTGATGAGCTTAAATATTATATTAAAAATGTTCCTTTTCCAATAATTCAAGAACATGTCGGATCTAAAAACGACATGTTTAAAAATGAGTTTACTTGTAGCTTTTTTAAATCAAAAGAAAAAAAAGTTTTTGGACCATTTATCGCAAAAAGAAAACTTGTGAATGGTACATCATGGGTTGTGGAGATTGTTAATGATAAAAAAATATCAAGTCTTGTTTTAAAGATTGCAGAATTAATTGACAATCAAGGTACTTTTAATATTCAGCTTAAGAAACGAAAAAATGACCCTGTTCCTTTTGAGTTCAATCCCAGATTTTCAGGCACAACATCAATTAGATCACATTTTGGTTTCAATGAGCCCGAAATGTTTGTTAAAAATTTTATTCAAAATAAAAGTTTAAAAAATCCTAATTTAAAGAAAGGTATTTCCTTAAGATATATAGAGGAAATATTTTTAAACGGTGCAGAAAATAAAGATCTTAAAAATATTTTTGGAAAAGGGATTATCAAAAGATGGTTTTAGACAAGGAAACTATAGGTGTTACAGGTGGTTCTGGTCTTTTAGGACGTCACGTAATCTATTTCTTCTTAAAAAAAAATTATAAAATTATTACTTTTTCGAGAAAGAGTCCTAAAATTAAACATAAAAATCTTAATTGGATACAGATCGATCTTTCAAATAAATTACCAGTTCAAAAGTTAGACAAAATTTTTAAAAAGCTCAAATGCTTGATACACATTGCAGCTTTTGTTCCTGATGGTAAAAATTCTAACAAAAAAAAATATATTAATAAAATTAATTTACATTCATCACTCAATCTAGCCAAGTGGTCTAAAACTAATAATAAACATTTTATTTACGTCTCGGGTGCTGTTGTTTATAGCAATGAAAATAAAAAAAATTCTGAGAAATCTAAATTAAAAAATAAGTCAGAAAATAATTACATAAACTCAAAAATTTTATCTGAAAAAGCAATATTTAAACTTAAAGACAAAAATTTTAAACTTACCATCTTTAGGCCTACATCAATTTATGGATACGGCATGAAACCAAATAAAATAGTATCTCTTTTAATTAATAAAATAAAAAAAAACCAAAATGTAAGAATTTTTAATTATCTCAATACAAGAGTCAATTTTATTCACGCCAAAGATATCGCTACAGGTATTTTTAAATCTTATAATTATAAATCTTACGGAATTTTTAATTTAGGTCAAAAAAACTGTGTTCATTTCTACGATATAGCAAGTGAAGTAAAAAAATTGATTAATAGTAAAAGTAAAATATTACTTAAAAGAGATAAAAAATTTTCAAAAATTCTCAATCCGATGCATGTAAAGATTAATTTAGCCAAAAAGAAATTATCATGGAGACCAAAAATAAGTTTAAAACAAGGACTTAAAATGCAAATAGGTAGGAAATGTATTTAAAAGATCAAACATATATAATTGCTGAAGCTGGTATTAATCATAATGGAAGTTTTATGATAGCAAAAAAACTAATTTATGCTGCTAAAAAATGTGGAGCAGATGCCATAAAGTTTCAATCGTTTAACCCTGAAAAAGTTGTAATAAAAAAATTAAAGTTAGCAAATTATCAAAAAAAAAATCTAGGTGTGAAAAGTAAGAGTATGCTTGATATGATAAAAAATTTTAAATTAACTCAGGAAGATCATTTTAAATTGTTAAAAATTGCAAAAAAAAATAAAATTGATTTTATCTCGTCGGCTTTTGATTTAGAGAGTTTAGATTTTTTAATAAAAAAACTTAAATTAAAAATACTAAAAATTCCATCTGGCGAAATAAATAATTTTCAATACTTAAAACGAATTTCTACGACAAAAAAAAAAATTATATTATCTACAGGTATGTCTAACATTAACGAAATTAATCAAGCTTTAAAAATTTTGACTTCTAAGGGTCTTAGTAAGAGTAATATAGTTATCCTTCACTGCAATACAGCATATCCAACCCCATATAAGGATGTTAATTTATACGTTTTAAATGAATTTAAAAGAAGATTTAAAAAAAGGTTTGGTCTATCTGACCACTCTTTAGGTATAGAGGTTCCCATTGCTGCTGCAGCTTTAGATGCAAAAGTTATTGAAAAACATTTTACTTTGAATAAGAGATTTAAAGGACCAGATCACAAAGCTAGTTTAGAGCCGAAAGAGTTTAAGCTGATGGTTTCATCTATTAGAAATATAGATGCTGCTAAAGGTACTATGGTAAAAAAAATAACACCATCAGAAAAGCAAAATATTTTTTTTGCTAGAAAATCAATTGTTGCAAAAACACCAATTAAAAAAGGACAAAAATTTTCTCAAAAAAACTTAACAGTGAAAAGACCTGGTACTGGTATGTCACCTATGTTGTGGCCTAAAGTCATAAATAAAAAAGCTAAAAAAAATTACAGAAAAGATGAACAAATTTAATAAAAATATAAAAAAAATATTTATCATCTCAAGTGGAAGAGCAGATTATGATTTGCTCAAACCCATTATTTTAAAGTTAAAAAAAATGAGTAAAATTATTGTTAAAACTGGGGTTACTGGATCTCATCTTTTTAAAAAAAATGGAACTCATAAAAACTTTAAAAAGGATGGTATTATGATCCATCATAGAATAAAGATTCCTTATTTAAGCGACACAAAAAAATCTATTATAAATTTTTTTAGTCATGGAGTAATTAAATTTGGAAAAATTTTTTCTAATGAAAAATTTGATGCAATTATTGTACTAGGTGATAGATATGAAATTTACTCAGCAGTAATCAGTGCAAGTTTTTATAAAATTCCAATTATACATTTATCTGGAGGAGAAACTACTTTAGGTGCAATTGATGAGCCAATAAGACATTCTATAACAAAGTTTTCAAATTTTCATTTTGTTGCAAACAATACCTATAAAAAAAGGGTAATCCAATTAGGAGAAAATCCTAAAAATGTTTTTGTGGTGGGAAGTACCTCAATAGAAAATATAACTAAGGAAAAAATTATCTCTAGAGTTGATATAGAAAAAAAATACAAAATAAGATTTAAACGTGAAAATTTTCTTATCACTTATCATCCAGTAACGTTTACTAAGGATTATGGAATTTCAGATTTTAGAAATTTATTAAATTTTTTGTCTAAAAGAAAAAATTGCGGTCTTTTTTTTACTCTGCCAAATGCAGATGTTAATAACTTTGAAATAATAAGATTAATAAAAATATTTATTAAGAAAAACAAAAATGCTAAACTTTTTAGTTCATTAGGAAAACAAAACTATTTTTCTTTTATCAAATGTATCGATGCAGTAATAGGAAATTCCTCTAGCGGTTTAACTGAAGTACCATCATTTAAAAAACCATCAATAAACATTGGTATTCGACAAAAAGGAAGAATACAAGCAAAAAGTGTAATAAATATTGAAAATGTAAATATAAAAAATCTTGAGAAAGCGTTCAAAAAAATTCAATCAAAAAAATTTAAAAAATTATTAACCAAAGTATCAAATCCGTATTTTAAAAAAAATTCCAGCTCAAACGTTGTAAAAATTATTAAAAGATTGAAAATAAATGAAATAGAATTAAAGCCATTTTTTGATTTAGAAAGAAGAAGATGAAAAAAATATTTTGGTGCAAAAACTGTGTTACAATGTCAACTAGACCAAGAATTACTTTTGATGAGAGAGGGTTTTGTAGTGCATGTCAATGGTCAGAAGAGAAAAAAAAAATAGATTGGTCGAAGAGACAAAAACAATTAAAATTATTGCTAGATAAACATAGATCCAATGGATCAAAATATGACTGCATAACAACCGTCAGTGGAGGGAAAGACGGTTCATATGTAAGTTATAACATTAAACATAAACACAAAATGAATCCTTTAGCAGTAACTTTCAGACCAATTATGGAAACAGAAATTGGAAAAAAAAATCTTAATTCATTTTTAAACAGTGGATATGATCATATTCATATCACCCCAGATATTGAAGCTATGAGAGTAATAAATAAAATTGGTTTAATTGATATGGGTTTTCCATATTATGGATGGTTAATGGGTATACACACTGCAGTGCTAAGGATAGCAATGCAAATGAATATTCCTTTGGTATTTTATTCTGAAGACGGAGAGGTCGAATATGGAGGGGATGCAAAATATAAAGATAAAGGTGTTTATAACGTTGATTATCAAATTTCTAGATATATGGAAGGTGGTTACGACAAAGTAATTGAAAAATCAAAAAAACAAGGTTTGAGTGATAGACAGTTATTTTGGTTTACTTATCCAAAAAAAGAAGAGTTAAAAGAATTTGACCTTGAACTTACTCACTATGGTTTTTATGAAAATTGGGACCCCTATAGAAATTATGTTGTGGCAAAAGAAAAGTGCGGACTTACAGAGGCTCCAACTTTAAACGAGGGTAGTTACACTAATTTTGCTCAAACTGATCAAAAAATTTACGAATTGCATGTCTATTTCATGTATCTGAAATTTGGCTTTGGTAGAACAACTCAAGATGCTGGAATTGATGTTAGACGAGGTGCAATGTCTAGATCTCAGGCAGTTCAATTAGTCAAACTTTATGATGATATTTACCCAGAAAAACTATTCGAAGAGTATTGTGAATACTACAAAATGTCCATGAAAGAGTTTCAAGAAAATATCGATAAATGGGCAAACAAAGATTTATTTGAAAAAAAAAACAGATGGATACCCAAGTTTAAGATTACTTAAGATTATATGACCCAAAAACAAAATATTGGAATAATAAATTGTGATTTCGGAAATTTAGCATCACTTATTAATGCTATTAGATTTCTAAAATTCGAATATCAAATCCTCGAAAAACCATCAAATTTAAAAGATTTAACACATTTAATTTTACCAGGTGTAGGATCATTTGGCGAATCTTCTAAAAAAATTTATAAAATTGGCTGGGATAAAGCTATCAAAGATCACATTAACTCTGAAAAACCTTTTTTAGGCATTTGTTTAGGAATGCAATTGATGTTTGAGAGAGGTTTAGAAAATGGAAATGAGAAAGGACTAGGTCTATTTGAGGGGGTATGTGAAAAATTTAAAGAATACCCCGATTTAAGTTTGCCTCACATTGGGTTTAATTTAGTAAAACAGGAATCCTCAAAAATTTGGAAGGATATTCCTCTTAATTCACCTTTCTATTTTGTGCACTCTTTTAGAATTACTAAAAATAATGATTTAATGTGTGATAAAAATAAAAAATGTTCTACCACTTTTTATGGAGAAGAATTTATTTCTTTTATTGAAAATCAAAAAGTCTTTGGAGCGCAGTTTCACCCTGAAAAAAGCCACAAAACAGGATTAAAATTGATTAATAATTTTATTACAGAAGTAACATGAATTATAAGAGAATTATATATGCACTATTGTATAGTGAGGGAAATTTTTTTCTCAGCAGAAATTTTAGGTTACAAAAAGTTGGAGATGTAAACTGGCTCAAAAGCAATTTTGGATTTGGTGAAACTTGTGACTTTATAGATGAGTTGATTATAATTAATGTAACTAAAAATTCTAAAGCTGATGATTTTAAAAAATATTTTAGTGATATAAATATTTTAAGAGAAAAAATATTTGTGCCAATAACTTTAGGCGGAGGAATTAGAAAACTTGATGATGCTAAAAAATGTTTTGATAATGGAGCAGACAAGATTTTGGTGAATTACTTGGCTCATAAAGACCAAAAAACTTGTGAACAAATTTCGGAAATTTATGGCGAACAAGCAATCTCGATTATGGTAGATTACAAAAATGACAAAAGTGGAATTAATACATATATTAACAGTGGCAAGGAGCAGTCTAAGAGTTTGGAGAGTTTTATAGAGTCAGTCACTAAATTAAACTTTGGGGAACTCATATTAAATTCTATAGATAAAGATGGTACTGCGGCTGGGTTAGATTTAAAGTCAATAAATATGATTCCTAAAAATTTTAGAAATCCAATACTTTTAATGGGCGGAGCTGGAAAACCTGAACATTTTTATGAAACTTTAGTCCAAAAAAAAGTATCAGGAATAATCACTGCTAATTTGTTCAATTTTCTTGGTAAAGGATTGGCAGAGGCTAGAAATTATTCAATTGATAAAAATATAAAATTAATAAGGTTTAATTAGTTAATTATAATGAAAAAAAAATATTTAATAAGAGAAAACAGAACAGTCGAAGATGCTTTAAGAATAATTGATAAAAATGGAGAGAAGACCTGTTTTATAGTAAATTCTGAAAAAAAACTGTTAGGTTCTTTAACAGATGGAGATGTGAGAAGGAGTTTATATAAAGGAAAAAAGAATATTAAAAACTTAGCTTTAAGTTTTTGTAATAAAAAACCAAAATTTCTTATTGATAAAAGATACTCTCAAAAAGAATTAAAAAAAATTTTTTCTAGTAAAAGATTAGATGTAATACCTATAGTTGATAAAAAACAGATAGTAAAAAAATTGTTATTAAAAAGAGATGTTTTTGAAACTCATGAAAAGAAAATAAAAAAAAAGAAAAAAATTTCTGCAGAGGTTGTGGTAATGGCCGGTGGACTAGGTACAAGATTGGACCCATTAACTAAAATTATACCCAAACCATTAATACCAATAAAAAATCAAACAGCAATTGAATACATAGCTCAAAAGTTTAGAGAATTTGGGATTGATAAATTTTACTTTTCAATCGGGTTTAAAGGCAATTTAATAAAGGCCTACTTCAAAGATATTGATAAGAAAATTAAGATTAATTATTTGGAAGAGAAAAAGAGACTAGGAACGGCTGGTGGTTTAAAAAAATTGGAGGGCAAAATCACAAAAAGTTTTTTTGTTACCAATTGTGACACCTTTTTTGATTTTAATTTTAACGAATTGTTTAATTTCCATAAAAAAAATAACTTCGATATTACTTCTGTTTTATCGCATCAAAAATTTGTCATTCCATATGGAGTCTGTGAAATAAATGATAATAATGAAATAAACAGTTTTACAGAAAAACCAGTTACAAAACATAAAATTAATACAGGTCTGTATCTAATTAAACCTTCTATTTTAAAACTTATTCCAAAAAATAAATATTTTGATATGACTGATTTAATAAAAAGATCAATTGAAAAAAATTATAAAGTCGGAGCATTTTTCATTAATAAAAAAAATTGGAATGATATAGGTCAGCTTAAAGAATATAAAAAAAACTTAAAGGCTTTTAATGAGTAAAATCGTAGTGATAATAGGATACGGTTCTGCAGGTCAAAGACACGCTAAGCTTTTAAAGACAAATAAAAATATCTCTAAAATTTACATTCTTTCTTCAAAAAAGAAAATTCCATTCAGTAAAATGAAAACAATTGATGAAATAAAAATAATTAATCCAGACCTAATAATTGTAGCCACATATTCAAAAAGTCATTTAAGATATATTTTGTACATAGAAAGATATTTAAAGAAAAAAGTTATACTTATCGAAAAACCTCTTTTTAACACATTAAGTAAAAAAAAATATTTACCAACTAAAAATTTATATTTTGTAGGATACAATTTAAGATTTCATCCCATTATTTCTTTTTTAAAAAAAACTTTAAATAACAAAAAAATTTGGTTTTTTAAAGCCGTTTCTTACTCTTATCTTCCTTATTGGAGAAAAAATATTCCATATTATAAAAGTGCAAGTGCAAAGAAAAAATATGGAGGAGGTGCACTGCTAGAATTAAGTCATGAAATAGATTTTACAAGGTGGATTCTAGGTGATTTTAAAATTATTTTTTCTATCAACAAAAAAAATTCAAATTTAAAAATTGATACAGATGATCAATTTGAAGTGTTAGGCAGAAATAAAAACTGTAAACTGTTAAATATTTCAGCAAATTTTTTTTCAAAAAACCCAAAAAGAGAAATTTTTGTTGAATCTAATAAGATGAGTATTCATGCAAATTTAATTAAAAATAGAATAACTATTGTAAAAGGAAAAAAAAAAAAACTAATTAATTTCAAAAATCATGATGTCAACAAAACTTTTAAAGATGAACACAAAGAGCTTTTATCCCAAAAATTTCTTAGTATTTGCAATTATAAAGAGGGATATAAAGTCATGGAACATATTCAAAAAATCAAAAGGTAGATTATGAAAATATTATGCACAATATGTGCTAGGTCAGGCTCTAAAGAAGTAAAAAATAAAAATATTATTAAAATTGGGAAAAAAATATTGATCAATTACACAATTGATCAAGCAAGAAAAAGCAAAATTTTTGATAAAATTGTTGTATCAACTGATAGCGCAAAGATAAAAAGGCTAACAAGAGAAAATGTTGATTTTGTAATCAAAAGACCAAAATTTATGTCCAATGATAGTGCTCCAAAAATGCCAGCGATAAAACACGCTCTTCAAAAATCTGAAATAGAGTTCAATAAAAAATTTGACTTAATAGTTGATCTAGATGTTACCTCTCCCTTAAGAAATACTAGCGATATTAAAAAAGCAGTTAAACAGATTGAAAATACTAAACATAGTAATCTAGTAAGTGTTAATGAATCAAGAAGAAATCCATACTTTAACATGGTCGAAAAAAATAAAAATGGTCTAAAATTAGTAAAGAAAAATAAAAAGTCTTTTTCAACAAGGCAATCTTCACCAAAAATTTATGATTTAAATGCCTCAATATACATTTGGAAAAGATCATCTTTATTACGTTCAGATACAGTGATTGGTAGGGGGACATCAATTTATTTAATGCCATATGATAGGTCCATTGACATTGATTCAAAATTTGATTTATCAATAGTAGAGAACATTCTAAAAAAAAGAAAGAAAAAATGAATAAAAATAAATTTTTAAAGAATTTTAATTTTAAGAAAAAAAAAGTTTTAATATTAGGTGGTTTAGGATTAATTGGAAAAGACATTGTAAATACTTATTTACAATTAGGAGCCAAAGTCAGAGTCATTGATATAAAAAGAGACAATAAACATAATCACAATTCCTCGATTTCATATAAATATTTAGATTTAACAAAAAATTTATCTTCAGAAATAATTAAAAAATCTTTAGAAGGATTTGGATGTCCGAATATTTTTATTAATTGTAGTTATCCTAAGACAAAAGATTGGGACAAAAATAATTTTTCTTTCATAAAATTTAGAAGCTTAAATCAAAATTTAAACTCTCATCTAGGTTCATACACTTATTTTGCAACAGTAATTGCCGATCTAATGAAAAATAAAAAAATTAAAGGGAATATTGTGCAATTTAGTTCTATCTATGGAGTCGTTGGCCAGGATACAAATTTATACAAAGGTACTAAAATGAGAGAAAACATATCTTACGCAGCAATCAAAGGAGGAATAATTAGTGTTACAAAATTAATGGCATCTTACTATGGACGATACAATATTAGGATAAATACTATATGCCCTGGAGGTGTTCAGGATAAACAAAATAAAATCTTTTTAAAAAATTATGGAAAAAAAACTCCTCTAGGCAGATTGGCAAAAAAAGATGAAATTACTAATCCAGTTATCTTTTTATCATCAGAGGCATCTTCTTACATAACCGGCGCTACATTAATTGTTGATGGCGGTCTAACTATAATATGAAGAAAAAGAATATTTTATTATACGTTTCTCATGTAAAAATTCGAGATTACGATTGGCAAAATAGAGAGCTAGGTTCGTTGATGCAAAAGTTTAACATCAAAATAATTTTACATGATATAGTTGAAATTATTCGACCAGGGTATTCAAAAATCTTTCTAAATAAATTGCTAGGAAGAAAAATTTTTTTTTTTACTGATTTAGAAAAATGGAAAAAAAAAATTATCAAAATTAAACAACAAAATAAAAATAAAGTTAAAATTATGATTCAAATGAATGTGGTGAATTTAAAATCATTTTTTATTTGGAAATTTATTAAACAACAAAAAATTGAGACGATTTCTATACTATCTCCTGGCCATCCTTTAAAAAATCATGCACTGAACTTAAATTTTTTCATTTATAAAGTTAAATTTTTGTTTAGAAATCCGTTAACGATTTTTATTTTAATTGAAACAATTATTTTTAGTTTCTTAAAATTTTTTTTTAATTTATATCCTACATATGCTCTTCAAGCAGGAAATAAACATTTTAATTCAAAAAATAAAAATATAAAAGTATTAAAAGCGAATTCAACTGATTATTCAAATTATCTGATTATGAAAAAAAAAATTAATAGCAAAAAAAGAAAATTTGCTTTATTTCTTGAACAACCCACTCCATTATTTGATGGAGATAATTTTTATCAAAAATTTAATAAAAATGAATTTGGAACAGCTGAAAAATGGTTTCCAGCTTTGAATTTATTTTTTGAATATTTAGAGGATTTAACTAAAATCCCAATTAAAATTGCTGCTCATCCTAAAGTTAAACACCCTAAAAGACCTGTTTATTATGGAAGAAGAGAAATAATAAATCAAAATTTCATAAGATCCTCTTTTTCATCAAAATTTTTAATTTCAATGTTATCAACCGGATTAGGTTTAAGCGCTGTGCACAAAATACCTGCATTATTTATAAATTCAGATGAACTTTGTAGAAATTTAAGCTTTATTAATAAACAGAAACACTTTGCTTCTGAGCTTGGTACTTTCCCAATAAATATAGATAAAGATTTTAATGAGGATCAAATTAAAAAAGCGCTAACAATTGATAAAAAGAAATTTAATACGTTTAAGCTTAATTATTTGACAAGCAGAAAAGATTTTAAAACTAATAGCACTATTATTAAAGAACTATATTTTTAGATTAAAATTATGAAACAAAGCAAAAAGTACATAAATTTCGCAGAACCAGTAATCGATATTCCTCTAACATTAAAAATGTTGAAAATAGCTTTAAATAAAAATTTTCCAGGTGAGGGCGAGTTAGTAAAAAAATTCGAGACTAAAATATCAAAACTTTTAAAAGTGAAACATGTTTTAACTTGTTCTAATGGAACAGCATCAATTTTCTTAGCTCTTAAATCAATTGGCGTTAAAAAAGGTGATGAAGTTTTAATACCAAACATAACATTTCAAGCAACTGCCAATGCAGTTAAATTAACTGGAGCCACACCTGTACTGGTTGATATTTCTCCAGAAAATTTATTAATGGATCCTAAAGATTTAAAAAATAAAATTAACAAATATTCTAAAGCTATAATACCTGTTCATGTTTCTGGAAGAGGGTCTAATATAAAGAAAATATTGAAAATAGCTAAAGAAAAAAAAATATCTCTCATTGAAGATGCAGCTGAAGCATTTATGTCTAAATTTGAAAAAAAATTTCTTGGCACATATGGCGCAATAGGATGTTTTTCTTTTGCACCAAATAAGATAATAACTACGGGTCAAGGCGGAATAGTAATTACAAATAATTCAAAAATTTATAAATCTTTACTCAGGTTAAAAGATCAAGGAAGAATAAAAAATAAAAAACAAGTCGAGCATCAGTACTTAACTGCAGGTTTTAATTTTAAATTTACTAATTTACAAGCCGCATTAGGAATTAGTCAATTAAAGACAATAAAAAAAAGAGTAAACATATTAAAATATAATTATCTGTTCTATCAAAAAAATCTCTCGAATAAAAAAGATATAAAAATGCTAAATTTTGATTTAAAAAAAGGTGAGCTACCACTTTGGGTTGATATTAAAATCAAAAACAGAGTCAGATTTTATGATTTTCTTAAAAAGAAAAAAATTTTGTGCCGTTTTTTTTGGAAACCTTTAAATTTAACAAAACCATATAGGCAATCTTTTGAGAAATTAAAAAATTCTGAAAAGGTAAGAAATAAACTCATATGGCTACCATCAAGTTTATCTATGACTAAAATAGATATTAATTATATTTGTAAACAAATAAATAATTTTTCTTAATTTAAATGATCAAATTGATTGAAAAATAAAAAGAAGTAGTGTGTAAATAGTAAATTAACAATTAAAAGTCTATTTTGGGCTAAAAAAATTATTGAGTAAAAACTCTTAATAATGTACAAAACGCATGATGAAAAAAAATATACATCCGGATTATCATAAAATTAAAGTCGTTATGACTGATGGCAGTGAATTTGAAACGAAATCTACATGGGGTAAAGAAAACGATACTCTTAAATTAGATATTGACCCAAAATCACATTCAGCATGGACTGGTGGAGCACAAAAGATTTTAGATAAAGGTAGAGTGAGCAAGTATAACAAAAAATTTAGTAATCTTAGAACAAAGAAATAAGTATGTCTGAAGCACCATTTATGCCAAAAGCTACAGCTGTTTGGCTTGTAGAAAATACAACTTTAACATTTAAACAAATTGCAGAATTTTGTAACTTACACGAGCTTGAAATTAAAGGAATAGCAGACGGAGATGTTGCTAAAGGGATCAAAGCTTATAATCCAATTTTAGCTGGTCAACTATCTCGAGAGGAAATTGAATTATGTTCTAAAAATTCTGAAAAAAAACTGAGTCTGCTGAAAAAAGTTGATGAAGTTGAGATTAAAGAAAGAAAAAAACCAAAATATACACCCTTATCAAAAAGACAAGATCGTCCAGATGCAATACTCTGGTTGTGCAAAAATGCATCGGAATTAACAGATGGACAAATATCAAAACTAGTAGGTAGCACAAAAGGTACAGTTTCATTAATAAGAAAAAGAAGTTATTGGAACTTTTCAAATCTCAAACCAAGAGATCCAGTTATTCTAGCTCTTTGTACACAGGACGCTTTTCAAAAAAGTCTGGAAAAAGCTAAAAGAAGAGTTGAAAGAGAAAAAAAAGCTAAGATAAGAGAAGAAAAAAAGGCGCAATTAGCTTCAGTATAGACATCTTGCTGAGCAAATGATAACTAACGTAAAAATTAACAGGAGGTTTTTATTAAAATAGATGTAAAAGATAATAATGTTGAGCAAGCGATAAGAGTTCTAAAAAGAAAGCTTCAAAAAGAGGGATTTTTCAAAGTAATGAAAATGAAAAGTACATACGAAAAGCCTTCTGAAAAGAAAAAACGAGTTCAAACTGAAAATATTAAAAGAATCAAGAAATTACAAAAACTTAAAAATAGATATTAATTTAATCAAATGAGAGGAATAAAAATGCCTTCAGGTAAAGTTAAATGGTTCAATTCAAAAAAGGGATATGGATTTATAACCGAAGATGAAACCAATAAAGATATTTTTTTACATGTGTCGGCTTTAGAACAGTCAAAATTGAGAATATTAAAAGAAGATCAAAAAATAAAATTTGATATTGAAACTGAGCAAGATAAACCTAAAGCGGTAAACATAAAAAAATTTTAATTCAACGCGGGGTGGAGCAGTCTGGTAGCTCGTCAGGCTCATAACCTGAAGGTCGTAGGTTCAAATCCTACCCCCGCAACCAAAATGACAAAAGAAATTA
>MDTG01443814.1_pt1 | contig 17562 bp, 13 predicted proteins | sample 811421 | NCBI WGS metagenome assembly MDTG01 (sample SAMN05326645, study PRJNA326480) | marine metagenome | isolation source: seawater | place: Pacific Ocean: South East | collected 2011
CCATCAAAAATAAATGTAATTGCACTAATAGGTTGTGATACTAAAACAATCCAAAAAACTTTGTAAAACTGCTCTAAAACAGCAGGGTCTTTGGTGAATAGTTGTCCTATAAAGTTATAGAAAACAAACCCTAATAAAGCAATAATTATTCCTGATATTATCCCATATTTGATAAGCTTAGTACTCAATTCTACCAGAGTCTTATACTCTTTTGCTCCCAAAAGTTTGCCTGCTAAAATATTTCCTGCACTTGAATATCCATCGATCATAAAAGCGCCTAAAAGCCATAAATTGATCCCTACTGTATAAGCTGCGATGTATTCGTTTCCATAACCAGTGGCAAAAGTAGTTGCAAAATACAACGCTATATTTAAAGCGATGGTTCTTATAAATAGGTTTCCTATCATTCCTAATAAACGTGGAACTTCTTTATGAAATTTAAGTACTATTTTTAGGGGAATTGCTGTTTTCTTTACGAGTAAAACAAGTGCAAAGACCGCCATTGTAATTTGTGCAATTAAACTTGCATATGCGGCTCCTTCAATATGCATCGCAGGAATATAACCTTCAATTCCATACACAAAAATAAGGTCTAAAACAATATTTAACAAAGCTCCAGTTATAGCAATAAGCATAGGGTAATAGGTGTTTTGCAACCCTCTAAATATCCCAAAAACAGCAAACACAAAAAGTGAAAATGGAAATCCGAAAATTCGTATTTTAAAATAGATGGTACAATAAGCTAAAACTTCTCCTGATGCATTGTAAAATTGGAAAATTTGTTTTGCAAACGGATATGAAATTGCGATGACAAACAAGCTTCCTATAATAACGATTGCAATCGCTTGAACTGGTAATGCTTTAACTTCATCTAATTTATTAGCCCCTAGATATTGAGAAATAATAGAAGAAATTGCACTTCTGATTTGCCCGAACACCCAAATTAACATTGAAATAAATGCACCAACAATTCCCACAGCTGCTAAGCTCTCTGTAGCGTTCTCCTGAATATTCCCAATAATTGCAGTATCAGTTATAGATAATAAAGGCTCTGCAATACCGGCAACTAAAGCAGGTATTGCCAATTTATGAATCCTTTTAAAACTAGTATTTGTAGCCAAGTGATCTTTTTAAACAAAGGTACATATCTATACTACATAAAAAAGGACCTAATCCATGAAAATAAGAAGGTTTAGTACTAAAAATTTGAGGTGATACTACAAATTCAGAATTCTTTATGAATACTGAAAAGAAAATACATTAATATTTTAAATCAGCAGGTGCTGTAAAATCTGCTTCAAGGGAATAAATTTCTTTGAGATAGTTTTTTATTTCATCTATAAATTCCTCTAGTTTTTCAGAAGTGATTTCTACCATTGGTTTTCTATAATTTGATGAAAAGTCAATAGCTAAAAACCCACTATGTAAATTTTTAAAAGAATACATCCCTGCTTTTAAAGGTTGCTTACAATGATATTTTTTGCTTTTAGTGTATAAATAAGCATATAGGAGTACTTGAATAGCCTTATACTGTTCTTTTTCTCGTAACCTTTCGAATGCGACAACTCGTAAATCAGAACTACTTACCATTCCTGTCTTATAATCTATAATTCGCAAAACACCATTTAATTCATCTACTCTATCTACTTGACCGTGAAGTTTTATAGGAAAATCAATGCCTTCAATATGGAGGTCTGTCGCTAAAGTTTCTTCAGTTGCAAGAATCTTCAATTGATTATTTGTGTCTTGTAACAGTTGCTTTTCCTGAGCTAGAAAATTAGTAACAAATCTGATGGCCACTTCAAAAATTAAACGATTTTTTCCTGTTGTAATATCCCCATTTGTAAATTCATTTCTAAAATGCTTAATCACTAATTCTCTCACCATTTTATTCATCAGGTCGATGCTGTCTATCGACAAGAATTTACCAATAAATGGCCTATATAACTCATCTAAGGTTTCATGAACAACAGTCCCTAAAGTAGTGTAAGCAATGGTTTCTTGAACATCTTCAAGCTCCTTGAGTTTGAGTATTTTTTGTTTATAAAATGAAATAGGGTTGTATAAATAATTGGTTAAGGCTGATGGCGAAATGCCCTTTTTTGCAAGTTCTCTTAATCGTTCAATTACCGATTCGTTTTTTGCTATATTTTTTAAGCTTGCTTTGTGATTCAATACTTTTGGAGTTACTATTTTCTGAATAACATCTGTTCTCATCATTTCTAATTGAGTAACAAACCTGCTTTTTTCACCACTCCCAAAAACATCATGTTCGGTATTATAAATAATGAAAATATTTTTTGCTCTTTGTGTTAATCTAAAAAAATGATACGAAAAAATGGCATCTTTTTCTCTGTAAGTAGGAATATCAAAATCTATTTTTACATCAAAAGGGATAAAGGATTTTTGTTGACTACTTGCTGGTAAGACTCCTTCGTTTGATGAGACCAAAAGTATGTTTTCAAAATCTAAAACACGGGTTTCTAACATGCCCATTAACTGAAGACCTTTTAACGGCTCTCCCTGAAATGATAAACTTTCCGAAGAAATTAATTGTCTAAAAAACAATGATAATGTTTTTAGATCGGGAAAATATTTATACTCCTTTTGTAAGGTTTTTAATTGCATAAAAGCGGTATAAAAACGGAATAAATATTCTTTTTCTAAAGCACTTACTTCTTCTTTTAAGACCTTAATTAAATGTAAAATTCTATCAATAAACTCTTCAATAGAACTATAAGGGTTGAAAATTGACGTCAGAATTACTCTTCGTTCGACCTCTGTATTTTCAAATAATTTCGCGAGATGAGATTGTTTGATAAATGTCTGATTTTGGATGGCAATTTCCTCAGTAAAAAAATGAATGTCTGAGATTAATTTATAAATTGATTCGTGTTTTAAAAAACGAAGTACATCCTTGTAATAAAACTCATTTGCAAGTGTCTTTTGAAGTTTCTCTTGAGAGATAAATAATTGAAATATTGAAGTGATTAAATTGGTTGTAGGAAGATCTTTTAAAGGATATCCCATTGTAATATTGATCGCATCAATATTTGTTGGCAATGAATTTAACATTATTGGCAACAAGGTTTCATCGGCTAAAATCAATGCTGTATTGCTAAAATCTGAAAAATTTTCTAGAATTTCTCCAGCATATTTTATTTGAGTGGTATTCTTTGACGCCCCTATGACCTCAATATGTTTTGGTTTAGAAAATGAATTTCCTATAACTTTTAGATCATTTTTCTCATAATAGCTCCATTCAGATTTGTATTTTCTTATAAACTTTCCTGCTTGATGGTTCGAATTGAAAAAAGCAATGTCTAAGTCCCAATAAATCTCTGAACCCTCATTCACTAAAACTTTTTGAAACAAAAATTCTTCGGCTTTATTTAAGGCATTAAAACCAATAAAAAAGAATTTTTTATGAGTGTTTTGTTCTAAAAATTTATCAATTATTTTACAAGATTCTCTATAAATCAATCCTTGATATCCAATCTTTTTTTCTTTTAAAAACTCATAAAAAGCCGAATAAAAAGTATGTAGTTTTTCAAGAAATGAATAATGATCTTTCATCAATTCTGTTGGTGTAAACTCACCTTTTACAGACCATTTTTTTAATCTTTGAATATCTCTTAAATAGATAAAAATATCAGAGGCATTTATTAAATGTTGGTCTATATCGTTAAAATCTTGTAGTACTGTAAATGCCCAAGAGGCAAAGACATCAAAAGAAACAGGTGTTTTTTCTAAACGTTTATAAATGGTGTAAAAATGAAACAATAATTGAATATTGTCTACTTTTTTTATTCCTGAAATTTGATTGATAAACTGCTCAATATTCAGGATTTCTGGTAAAAACCCTACCTTAATTTTATCTTTAAGTGTTTGTTTAACAAATACTTTTGCTCTTTGTGAAGGAAGAATAACAACCACATTTTCAAAAGATGTTGTTGTTGTTAAAATGTGATCTAAGGTCTGAGAAATGAAAGATTGCATCTATTTTTTTAAGAATCTATATTGATTTCTAAATTACAAAAACTTACTTTTATACCTCTTTAATCATTCAACTATTTTTTTGATGCCAAATAAATTAAATATTGTCGGGATTCAGGCAGACTTATTTTGGGAAAATCCAACTAAAAATCTTGCTTTTTTTTGAAGAGAAAATAAACACTCTCCCCGCCAAGGATATAGATCTCATTATACTGCCAGAAATGTTTACTTCAGGGTTTACAATGCATCCTAAAAATGTGGCTGAGAAAATGAACGGGCATACTGTTTTATGGATGCAAAAAATCGCGAGAAAACAAAAAGTCGCATTGGTTGGTAGTATGGTCATACAAGAAAATGAAAATTATTACAATCGTTTATTATTTGTACATCCCTCTGAGAAAATAGAGTGGTATGATAAAAAACACTCTTTTACCCTTGCTGGAGAGGATACAGTTTATACCGCTGGATCAAAAAAACTAATTGTCAATTTTAAAGGGTGGAAAATTTGCCCGTTAATTTGTTACGATTTGCGTTTTCCTGTTTGGTCAAGAAATACTGAAAACTATGATGTGTTAATTTATATCGCCAACTGGCCTATTACTAGAATTAAAGCATGGAAAACTCTTTTGAAAGCACGAGCAATTGAAAATATGAGTTATACAATTGGCATTAATAGAGTTGGAAAAGATGCAAATAATTATGAATATTCAGGGAATTCTAAAATCGTAAATTTTTTAGGCGAAAAAATTTCTAGCTTAAAAAAGAACGAAACAGGACTTTTAATAACTACTTTAATCAAAAAAACGCAAAATACCTTTCGAAATAAATTAGGCTTTTTACAAGATAAAGATGCTTTTAAAATAGACCTCTCTAACGAACAAATATGAGTATTAAAAACGTTTCTATTTTAAATATTGATGAAGTCTTTAGGCTTTATAAAATTGCCTCAAAATATCAAAATTCTGAAAACAAGAGAAGATCAACAAACAGTGTAATCTCAAAAATAGGTTTTAAAACTAGGTTGGGTTTATCATCCATTTAAATTTAAAATCAGTATCAGGAATTACAATTCTTTCTGTAATTCTATACATTCTCTCTGGAAGTTTCATTAAATAATCTCTTGCTTTTTCTGCTTCTGGTGTTAAATCAGTAATCTTATCAATTTCCCAAATCGTGTTTAACTTCTTCAAAATATCAACATAATCAAACCCTGTATACACCCCTATTCTTTGAGCAATTGAAGAGAAATCATCAAATAAACTTCCTTTGGTCGCAAAAGATTCTCTTAAATGCAATGCAGGCATCACAATTTTGTGTTTCATCATATGTTGAAAAGCCAACATCATTTCATTAGGATCGATTTTAAAAATTTCTTTTACAAATTCTGAATATGCTTGATGATGACGCATTTCGTCTCCTGCAATAATTTTAGACATCTTAGCCAACGCTTTGTGTCCTTTTTTACGCGCAATTTTAGCTACGTTATTATGAGAAATATAGGTGGCTAATTCTTGAAAAGTAGTATAAATAAAATTTTTATACGGATCTGTTGAAGTTCCAATATCAAAACCATCTGCAATTAAATGTTGGGTAGAAATTTCTACTTCTCGCATATTTACACGGCCCGATAAGTACAGGTATTTATTTAAAGCATCTCCATGTCTATTTTCTTCTGCAGTCCAAGTTCTTACCCATTTTGCCCAACCATTGTCTGGATCTTGAGTTACCCCATCTAAATCTAGCAACCACGACTCATAGGTTGGTAATGCTTCTTCTGTGATGGTATCTCCTACTAAAACTACCCAAAAATCATCATGTAATTCTTTAGATAATTCACGAATTTCTTCTACTTCAGAAATAAATGACTCTTGTTGCGAATTGGGTAAAAAATCTGTGGGTTGCCAAATTTTTTCTGCAGGGATTAGATATTTATCCATAAACGTATCCATGCTTTTTTCAAGTGTAAGCATCACTTCTTTTCTAATATTTTTGATAGACATTGTGTTATATTATATATTCTTTAATTACGGTTTCTGTTTTTTCCAATACTTCTTCAAATGGCAAAGAATTAATTTTTATGGGCTGGTGAGTCGTGATGGTTATCGGACTTCCAAGGCCTAGTGGAAATTTTCCATATTTGAAAACTTTCCATGAATTATTAATGGTTAAGGGTACAATGTATCCTTCTTGGTTGTACTTCGCAATCATTTTTAAGCCATTTGTTGCAAATTTTTTAGGAGAACCGTCTCTACTTCTTGTTCCCTCAGGAAAAATAATTGCGCCCCATTTTTTTTCATGAATTCGTTTCGAAAATCGCAGCAATTCTGTAATGGCTTGTTTTGGATCTTTCCTATCGATTAGAGCAGCACCTCCATATCTTAAATTATAGGAAACGCTGGGAATCCCTTTCCCTAGTTCTATTTTTGCAACAAATTTGGGGGAATGTTTTCTAAAAAACCATCCAATTGGAGGAATATCAAAAGTAGATTGATGATTAGAAACAAAAATAAGAGAAGCGTTTTTAGGGAGTATATGTTCATTTATAATACGAACCTGTATCCCTAGTATCAACATCGACTTTACCAAAAAAAAATTCAAACAATCAACTACTTTACCATGGGCTTTATGACCAAAAAAGTTTAGACTTATCCATTGTAAAGGATGAAAAATAAGCAGTATTAAAAAAAATACTCCCATAAAAATTGGCGACAATAGGTAACTTAATCCTTTCATTATTTACACCCAGTTATTCCAAGGAATTCTTGAAAGCATCAACAATAATGCAAGCCCATAAAAAATAGCAAGTGTTTTAAATTTTGCTAGGGCCTCGGCTTTCTTTTTATGTTTTGACCAACCTATCGTAACAAGTACAATGGCTAAAATCATGGTTATTGGGTGTTCTATAGCCAATAGTCTTACACCCTTATCAGACATGACTGCTGCTCCATTTGTTTTTAATGCTTTAAACCATGGAGACATAAAGTACCATCCAAACCCAATTAATAATTGCATATGCGATACAATAAGTGCAAATAAACCAATGCGTAAATCTTTGTCTGTAAACTCTTTTTTCTGAATGACCCCTCTTAACGTATTGATGACTGCGACAATGAGTATTAAAAGAACTACATAGGCCCAATAGGAGTGAATTTCTTTCATGTTTAATGGTTATTTGTTTTTAGGCTGGTAAAGTTAGTTCTTTTTATATAAAAAAACCACCTCAATTGAGGCGGTTTTTTATATTGTTAAGAATAAATTATTAGAAGTTATTAGAAGTTGTATCTTATGCTAACATTCCAGGTTCTTCCAAGACCGAAGTAACCACTATTCCCAGTGTCTACACCTTTATAAGTAATACCAGTAGCTTTTTCATGGCCCGCAGTATAATTTGTTCTTAATTCAGATAAATATTCTATATCCAATACATTGTTTACGTTTGCTCTAAAATGTAACGATTTAGATTTCTCATCACCTAAATCTAATCGATAAGATACTCCAAAGTCTAATAATCCGAATGAAGGTAACTTTAAATTTTGTTTAACAGCACTTACATTTGAATATAAGTTATCGTAAAATCTATAATCTGAATCAATACTTAATTCATCCAAAATATTATAATCTATCCCTAAACCTATAGAAAACTGTGCAGCATCTCCAACTTTACCTCCATCTACGTCTACTACTTCTGGAACACCTTTTACATTTCTATCTTCATCTAATGTTCTTGAAATAACCTCACCTACATACTCCCAATCGCCGGCAGAAAGAAATCCTTTTACTCTAAATTGTTTGGTAACGTTAGCAATAAAATCTACCTCAACTCCTTTATGATATTGACTTTGACCTGTAGTCTCTTTAATAGTAAGAACATTGTCTACTACATCAGAAGAACCATCAACTCTGTCTTTCCAGCTTGTGCTGTATAAGTTAACATTTGCGCTAAAGAATTCAGATTTATAGTTATACCCCATCTCTAATCCAAATATTTTTTCGTTTTGAGAAACTGGATTAATAGAATTATCATAGTTATTAAAAATATTATCATGATACGGTTGACGTGAATAAAAACCACCGTTCATATAGAAAGAACTTTGTTCAGATAATTTAAAACTAGTTCCCATTTTAATATTGTAACCAATATTATTTACTTTTTCAGAATTTTCAAATGCTGATGAGTAATCATATCTATCAAATCTCTGGTGATTTTGTGAAGATAAAGAACCTTGGAAAAAAGCACTCATGAAATCATCTGCATATTCTAATTGAGTAAATATTCCTCCGTAACTTATTCTTTCACTGCTATCGTAGTCAATTCTTTGGTCTTCACTTGCTGAACTAAACATTGTAGCCCAAGGATTTGCATCAAAGCTTTTTGTTGCTACAGCATCAACTGTTGGTCCAACTCTATTATGGGTACCATCTTTTAATTTTCTGTCTTCAGACCAAGAATTTAATCCGTGAAAATTTACAACTTGTCTAAAGTGTGTGCCATAATACGTTCTTAAATCTGCACCTATATTCCAAGTAAGATTATCATTAATTTTATATTCTAAATTAGATACCGCACCATACCAAACATGGTTGTTCATAGAGGCTCTTGTAATATAAGCACTGTTCCCGAAGTTCCCATCTACTGCAGCCGAATTATTTGCATAAATAGCGTCGTAATCTATATTGCCATTAGGCGTTCTTTGTCTGGATCCTCTATTTCCTGTTCCACCACCTGTACCAAATGAAGCATATAATACCGTAGATAAATTAGTAGCATCAGAAATCGAATAATCCCAGTTTAGGTTTAATACTGGTTTATGATAAAAATTTCTCCTTTCTGTCATATAAGTACCCTGGTAAGTACCCCAGTTATTGTTATATTTTAATCCTTTTTCTAAGTAGGTTGATATACTTTTAGAGAAGTTTTGGTCATGCCACTGAGGCGCTCCTGTGATTAAGAAGTTAAGATTATGATTCTCATTTACCTTATAACCAAAAGAAATAAAATAAGTTTGCCCTTGTCCTTTGGTCCCATCATTGTAGCCATCACCTTGCCAATGGGATAACATTACACTTGCACCAAAACCATTTTCATTAATTCCTGTATTATAAGAAACGGTCGTTTTATAATAGTTATCATTTGCAGTACCGGCATAAAAATACCCTCCTTCAGTTTTATTCGTAGTTTTCGTTATAAAATTCATTGTACCCCCAACAGAAGAAATCGCTAATTTAGAAGCTCCTAAACCTCTCTGAATTTGGACTGCATTTGCAATATCGTTAACTCCAGACCAATTAGACCAGTACATTTTACCATCTTCCATACCATTAATTGGTTGTCCGTTTAATAAGAATGCTGTATTTGTTTGATCAAAACCACGAACAGAAATTCTAGAATCTCCAAAACCTCCAGATTGGCCCGCTACATATATAGAAGGGGTATTTACTAAAGCCATAGTAACATCTTGTGTTCCTATCTTTTTTTGAATTTCTGCAGCTTTAACTGTAGACGCTGCAACTGGAGTCTTTCTATCACCAGCTAGATCAATAATTCCTTTACCAATGATAACAATTTCGTCTAAAGAATCTGCATCTTCTACTAATTTAATTGAACCAACATTCATTTTTGAGGAAGAATAAGCTAACTCTAAGGTTTTGTAGCCAATAAAAGAAATAACGATGGTGCCAGAACTAGCTTCTGCTTGTAAGGTGAATTTTCCATCAAAATTAGTTGATGTACCGTTTGTTGTTCCTTTTACAACAATACTAGCTCCTGGTAATGGTTGGTTGGTTTCATCTATAACCTCCCCAGTAATTTTAACTTGTCCTAATACTGAAGCTGATATAAATAATACCGCCACAAATAATACGTTTTTAACATTTTTCATAGTCTAATTTTATGGTATTAATTTACATAAAATTCCACTTAACAGAAATTTTACTTTGTTAATTTAATGTTAATTTTAACAAAAAATTATGAATTAGAAACTTACGCTAAATAATACAAGCCTACTAAAAATGACTCTTTTTAATATCAACAGGGGTATCAACAGAAAATGAGATAAAAGTTAAAAAACAAATTGATTAGGTGTACCCTATTATTGTGTACTATTGATTTTTGAGCAACTTTTTAGCCAACTCTTTCCCGAGTTCTACACCAAATTGATCGTAACTGTAGATGTTCCACAAAACTCCTTGGGTAAAAATTTTATGTTCATACAATGCAATTAACTTACCCATAGAACGGGGTGTTAACTTCTCAAAAAGGATTGCATTACTGGGTCTGTTCCCCTCAAAAACCTTAAATGGCAGTAATGTTGCTATTTTTGCTTCATCGCCTGCGAACTTTAATTCTAAGTGAACCTCTTCCTTGGTTTTTCCAAAAGCCAAAGCATCCATTTGACCATAGTAATTCGCCATTAATTTTTGATGATGGTCATCTAAACCATACAAAGACTCTTTGTACCCAATAAAATCGGCAGGAATCAATTTGGTTCCTTGATGTACTAATTGCATAAATGCATGCTGCATGTTTGTTCCTGTACTTCCCCAAACAATGGTTCCTGTTTGATACTCAATGGCATCTCCGTTTCTATCTACCCCTTTCCCATTGCTCTCCATAATGGCTTGCTGTAAATAGGCAGGGAGCTTAGATAAATACTGAGAATATGGTAATACCGCTTCCGTTTCTGCTCCATAAAAATTATTATACCAAATACTTAAGAGCGCTAGAATTACAGGTATATTTTCATCAAAATCTTCATTTCTAAAATGAAGATCCATTTCCTCTGCTCCTTCTAAAAGGGCTTTATAATGATCATACCCAACTGACAAACTAATAGACAGTCCTACTGCAGACCAAAGAGAAAAACGACCACCGACCCAATTCCACATTGGAAACACATTGGCTTTGTCTATTCCAAAATTATCTACTGCGGCTAAATTTGTGGATACTGCCACAAAATGTTTTGGAATATCAAAAATAGTTGCAGATTTTAAAAACCAATTTTTAATCGTTTCTGCGTTTGAAATGGTTTCTTGAGTTGTGAATGTCTTTGACACAATAACAAACAAAGTGGTTTCAGGATCTAAATTTTTAATCACTTCTGAAACATGATCTCCATCTACATTTGAAACAAAATGAGTTGTCAATTGGTTTTTATAATATGTTAACGATTCCACAACCATATCTGGCCCTAGGTCAGAACCTCCAATCCCAATATTTACAATATCCGTTATCGATTTACCAGTATACCCTTTCCATTTTCCCGAAATAACTTTATTGCTAAAGCTTTTAATTTTCCTTAAAGCAGACTGTATTCGTGGCTTAATATTTTTCCCATTCACCAACAAAGGTTCGTCTGAAGTACTTCGCAAAGCAGTATGTAAAACTGCTCTACCCTCAGTAACGTTAATTAGCTCACCGGAAAATTGTTTTTCAATGGCGTCTTTTAAATCAACTTCTTTTGCTAATTCAACCAATAAGTTAAGGGTATATTTAGTAATCCTATTTTTAGAAAAATCGACTGATAAATCATTCAATTTTAGTGAAAAGTCCTCTTTTCTATTTGCTTCTTTAGCTAACTCTTTAATATTGATATGCTGGATATCATTAAAATGATTTGTTAATTTATTCCAAGCCTTTGTTTTAGTTGGGTTGATGTTTTTTAAAGCCATTTGTTAATTTTGAACAATCGTTGCTATAACTACTAATTGGTTATTGTGTTTGAATTTGTTTGTAATCTAATTGATATTTAAGAGGTTTGATAAACTTTAAATAGGTAGGTTTTAAGTGCTTTTTTAATGGTTTTGCTGCAGGTAATTTTTGCTTAAAAGGGTCTACTTCTCTACCGTTTTTCCAAAAACGATAACATACATGAGGCCCTGCCGTATTCCCAGTCATTCCTACCCAACCAATGACCTCGCCTTGCTTAACATATTGTCCTTTTTTAACCTTACGTCTTTTCATATGTAGATACTGAGTAGAATACGTATTGTTATGTTTAATTTTTACGTAATTCCCATTGCCTCCTCTTTTTTCAGATGCTGAAACGGTACCGCTTGCAGTTGCTAAGATAGGAGTTCCAATTTTTGCTGCAAAATCAGTTCCTCTATGGGGTCTAATTCTGTTTCCGTAATAGGCAATTTTTCTTCTTAAATTATATCTAGAAGAAATTCTATACTGAAATTTTATCGGTGATTTTAAAAACTGACTACGAAGCATGTTCCCTTTATCATCATAATATTCTGGAATTCCTAAAAGCGAATCTGCAAGGTACCTAAAAGCATAAAAGTTCTTCCCTTTGTGTTTAAAGACTGAAGACTTTACCTCTCCATAACCAGCAAAAATAGTATCCTCTATGAATTTTTCTTCATACATAAACTTAAAAGAATCTCCTTTTTGAAGTTTATAGAAATCCAAGGTCCAAGCATAAATATCTGCAATTGTCCAGGTTAAACTAGGAGACAAGTGCAAACTATCCAAGGTTACAGATAAACTAGAATTAACAACTCCTTTTACTGTTTTTAGAACGGTCTTAACTGGTTTATGATATCGAGTGGCTGTGATTACCGAATCTTTAAAATCTACGATCGTCGCATTAATTTTATCGTGTTTATATATAAAAACTTGTGCTTTTTCTGCAGAATCTTTACTTGCCAAAACGGTGTATAATTTGCCTGTCCGGACTCTTCTTACGTCAAAAACTTCTTTTATAGAGCTTGCTATTTTATTTATTTTTGGATAAAAAATATGATGCCTATCTAAAATAATCCCAAAACTTTCTCCACTTTTGATGGTGTCTTGCACCACTTTAAAATTGTCTAAGTTATACCCATATTTGTATACTGGTTTTGATACTATTTTTTTGGGAGAGGCAAGTGCCTTTTCAGAATCCTTTTTACAGGATGAAATAAGGGTAGTTAACAGTAAAGCGAATATTATTTTTTTCAAAAAATGAGTGCTCTTATAAATAGTTCTCAAAAATACAAATAAAAATGTTTTTTCAAGCGTCTATCTTAGTGAAGTTCCTCAAACGGTTTCGCTAGCTTTTTAAAAAGGATTTGCCAATCCTTTGTATGCCTCTAACTCAGCTCTGAGTGAACCTACAGCTAGGTCTGCATTTAATTTTACTGGTATTTTATTCGCATCATCAGTAATCCAAAGGGTAACACTTTCTTGCGCTTTAAAAACCCTTCCTGATTGAACTATCGGTCTAAAGATCATTGTTTTTATTGTTCCAAATTTTGTTTTTAAGGTTTCTCTTCCTAAAAAACGTAATTTAAATCGATATATCTGAGAATCCATAAACATGTCAATGGCTATTTCTTCTCCTTTTTTCATGTTATTAACATCGCGATTTCTTAAATAATAGAAGGAAGAAAGCATGTCTTGTACCTCAGAAAAAACTACAGATGTATCTTTTTGTAAAATAAAGTCTTGAACATAGGCTTTGTTCGATGTATAATTGAATGAAGTGATTCTATGTTTTTTATACCCTCCTTCGTTGATCTTTCTTTTAAAAATATAGGGTTTGATCGTGTCTTTATCAAAATACGATTCATAGTGGTCATCTACTTCAAAAAACCATTTTATGGCTCCAGAAGTCCAACCAGAACCTTTTGTGTGAAATACTTTCTTACCATTAAAATCTTTTTCCTGTACTTCTAAAATAGCTGTTCCTGCTCTAAAAAATCCGCTGTAACTCATTTTATACTGCAACCTTTCTCCACTTTTAAAAACGACTTGTTTTTGTTGACTAAAAGCCGCTGTTAAAAATAAAATACTTAAAAGTAATGGACTGAATTTTTTCATGAAAATCAAACTTATAAAAAAGGATTGACAATTACCGTTCCAAAATAAAAAATTTATTTTATAACTCCTCGTATATGAATTTTATCATCCCTGACAGGAGCTTAAAATGTTCCCCATTTTTTTAACTCTTCTTCACTCCATAAATACGGGTAAAATATTCTTCTTTGGTATTTTGGGTGCATGTACTTTCGCCAACTAGACCCTCCTGTTGCTTCAATATCTTTGTCTTTTCCTCCCAAATACCTGCCCGCTGTATTATAATGAACCATAACCCACTTCACATTTACGGTGTAATCATAGTGACGCAGTGCTTTAATTAAAGCTTTATTTTCTTGAACTTCTTTGGGTAATTCTTTGAATTTCTTAGAGAGATTGATGTGATTATAATCTTCCATAAAATCAATAAAATCGCCCAAGTATTTTTTCTCAAAAAGAGTTAGCAATGTTGATTTTTGACCCGTTGTATAATTTTTCCCTGCGGCTTGCCAATACAAATGATTGTATGCATTTTTAAAAGACGAGGCTCTATCAATCGTATCCCTGTAACGCGCGTCAATTAAATTGATTAACTCTGTTGATGCAAACTCAATTTTTCTATATTGTGCGCTTTGAAATCCACTTGCTGGAGTTAATGTGTTTCGAAATTTTAAATATTGTTCTTTTTCCATACCCTCTTCCATTACAGAAAAAGAGTTACATAGCATGTCAAAATACCTGCTAATTCGATTAAGGTGCATGGTAAATTTGTCGGCAGTAATTTTTGTTGATTTTGCAACTTGGTCAATTTCCCACAAAATCATTTTAAAAAACAATTCGTTTGCTTGATGATACATGATAAAAACCATCTCATCTGGTTGTGTTGTTCTGGGTGATTGCAATCCTAATAATGCGTCCGTTTGAATATAATCCCAATAGGTAATTGGTGTGCTCCAAAGCAATCCTTCTAGCATCGTATCTAGAGGAACCCCCAAATGATCATACTTTTCTTCTATCGCTTTTAAAATTTCTTCTCTACTCATTGTAAGATTTATAAAGTCCCTCTTTTTAATTGCTCTCTTTCTATAGATTCAAATAAGGCTTTAAAGTTTCCTGCTCCGAATCCTCTGGCTCCCATTCTTTGGATAATTTCAAAAAATAAGGTTGGCCGGTCTTCTACTGGTTTTGTGAAAATTTGTAATAAATAACCTTCCTCATCTGCATCGATCATAATTCCAAGATCTTTTAATTTCTCAATATCTTCTTTTAACTCGTGGCTAAATTCCTCTAAACGCCCTGGAACTGCTTTGTAATATGCTTCTGGGGGTATTGATAAAAACTCAACTCCCTTTGATTTTAATTGATGAACTGTTTGAATAATATCATCCGTTGCAACTGCGATATGTTGCACACCTGCACCTTCATAAAAATCTAAATATTCTTCTATTTGAGAACGTTTTTTCCCTTTTGCAGGTTCATTAATCGGAAACTTAATTCGTCCATTTCCATTAGACATTACTTTACTCATTAATGCAGAATATTCGGTATGAATTTGTTTATCATCAAATGATAGAAAATTTTCAAACCCCATTACATCTTCATACCATTTTACCCAAATATCCATCTGATTCCAGCCAACATTACCAACCATATGGTCAATATATTTTAAGCCCGCAGCTGGCGGATTATAGTCTGATTTCCACTCTTGAAAACCTGGTAAAAATACTCCCTTGTAATTTTTTCGCTCTACAAATATGTGAACCGTTTCTCCATAGGTGTAGATTCCAGCCCTTACAACCTCTCCGTACTCGTCTTTTTCTATCGTTGGTAGCATATAAGATTTAGCTCCTCTAGAAGTTGTTTCTGTATATGCTTTTCTAGCGTCTTCTACCCAAAGAGCAATCACTTTTACTCCATCTCCGTGGTTCACTATATGGTCATTTATAGGGGATTTACTAGACAAGGGAGTGGTTAAAATTATTTTAATTTTATCTTGTGTTAACACATAACTCACAGCATCTGTAGCACCTGTTTCTAATCCTTTATAGGCATATGACTGAAACCCAAAAGCTGTTTTATAAAAATGTGCCGATTGTTTTGCGTTCCCTACATAAAACTCTACATAATCTGTCCCTAACAATGGTAGAAAATCTTGGGCTCCTTCAAATATTTTTTCTAAACCGTAATTTACTGGTTGTGTTTTATTTTTGCTCATCTGTCTGTTTTATATGTGTACTCTAAATTACTCTAACCAAGATTTATAATAATCCAGATCGGCAATTTTCATCGCCTCTTCTGTTACTTGTAGGGGCTTGAAAGTGTCTACCATTACCGCTAATTCTTCAGTTTTTGTATGGCCAATACTGCGCTCTGATGCTCCAGGGTGCGGCCCATGCGGGATTCCTGCTGGATGCAAAGAAATATGACCTTGTTCAATGTCGTTTCTACTCATAAAATCGCCATCTACATAATATAGAACCTCATCCGAATCTATATTGCTATGGTTATAGGGAGCAGGAATTGATTTCGGGTGATAATCATATAATCTTGGCACAAAACTACAAATTACAAATGCATTCGTTTCAAAAGTTTGGTGTACTGGCGGGGGTTGATGAATTCTACCTGTAATAGGTTCAAAATCATGAATAGAAAATGCATATGGAAAATTATACCCGTCATATCCAATCACATCAAAAGGATGTGAAGCATAGGTCATTTCTATAATTTCTCCTTGTTTTTTTACCTTAATTAAGAAATCTCCCAACTCATTATAGGTTTCTAATTCTTTGGGCCTTCTTATATCTCGCTCACAAAAAGGGGCATGTTCTAATAACTGACCAAACCAGTTTCTGTAACGTTTCGGAGTATACACTGGTGCACGAGATTCAACAATAAATAACCTGTTGTTTTCATCATCGAAATCTAACTTATAAATTATTCCCCGGGGAATAATTAGATAATCTCCATATTTAAAATTGATATTCCCAAGATGTGTTCTTAATTTTCCAGTTCCTTTATGAATGAAAATTACTTCATCTGCATCTGTATTTTTATAAAAATAAACCGAAGTAGCTTGTTTTGGAGCTGATACAATAATATTACAATCAGAATTTGTCAAAACAACTTTTCTACTCTCTAAGTAGTCATTTTCCGGTGGAACTTGAAATCCTCTAAAGCGATAAGATTGTAGGTTGTTTGTTTTTGCTATCTTAGGTTTTACAGAATATTGTTTCCCTATTTTCTTGACCATAGTTGGTCTGTATTCATGATATGAATTGGTAGACATTCCATCGAAACCTATAGTTCCAAACAGTTGCTCATAATATAAACTTCCATCTTTTTTACGAAATTGCGTGTGTCTTTTAGGTGGAATCTTTCCTAATTTATGATAAAAAGGCATATTTTGCGAATGTATTAAAAGTAGTATTCTTTTTTTCTGTAGTATCGTATTCCTTTTTATATTATAAAAAGAACGCTATAAAGCAATCATTCAGGATTACGTTTCATTAAGAATTTCAAAAATCAAGCAATTCTGGATACATCTCAATCGATTTCGTTTCCATTACAAATATAGGGAAAACTCTGTCAGAAATATTTTAATATTCGATTAAAAGGATGGAAGACACCAAAAACACAGGCTGCTAAAACAATGAAAGCAACCAAAACACGGGAGGGTTAATTATTCAATCTTCTTAATAACCGTTTTTGGCGCCTCTTTTCTGGTACCATCAAAACCATCTACCCCTCCAACTGTGGTGTATTTCATGACATATTTTTTGTTAGGA
>MDTG01000616.1_pt1 | contig 17560 bp, 16 predicted proteins | sample 811421 | NCBI WGS metagenome assembly MDTG01 (sample SAMN05326645, study PRJNA326480) | marine metagenome | isolation source: seawater | place: Pacific Ocean: South East | collected 2011
CACCAACACCAACACTAACACCAACACCAACACCAACACCAACACCAACACCAACACCAACACCAACACCAACACCAACACCAACACCAACATCAAGCAACACCAACACCAGTGCACTATTTACAGAATTTTATCCGGTTGATTTAACTAGAGACTCTGAGACTCTTTTTTCATTTAATTTAGGACTAAATGATGTATCAAATATTACTATTAATTCAGAGCAGACGGAATTTATTAAAAAATTTCCAGTTGTAATCGATTCTGTTGATGAAACAGAACGTTTGATTTTCATGATTGAACCAGGTTTACAGGATAAATTTTTTAAAGATGTATTTGATCAAACAGGAGGGTCCCTTGCTTATACTCGTGAATCCATTGCTGATACGTATTTTTTAATATCGGAAAATAATGATGAGATCGGGGAATTTTGTGAGTTTGAAAATTTTAAATTTTATATGGGCTATTTTTCAAATGATAATAATGGCTCTAAGTATTTGGTAGGATTTTGTCATTCCTCAACACATTCTAATATTCTTTCTAATGTAATCGATTTTAATTCTTTAGAACTTGATCCTGGTATTCGAAGTTTAATTGTTGAAAAAGATGTTGTTATATCAATTGTTGATGATACATATACAACTAATTCATTAGGTGTTGTTACTATACCTGTTACAGCAGAAAATCAATTTTTAACTTTTTATTACCAGATTGATGGAGGGGATATTTTAGAAGTTCCAATTAAGGATGATAATACGTTAGATATTGTCTTTGAATTAGCCGGAAATTATAATGTAAGTATTTTTGCTGTTGATTTAAGTTTAAATCAAAGTGATACCCATTTTATTACTGTTGAGTCAACTGGGTTTTCTGTATATGAACGAAATATTTTAATCGAAAAATTTACCACAGATATGTGTGATGGTTGTGCTGATTCTTCTGATTATTTTAAAGAGCTACTATCTTCTGATGAGGAGGCTTTTGATAAGGTTAATATGATTCGGTTTGGGGACCCCTATAAATCCTACTGGGGAGTGGATCATTTAGCAGAGTCATTATCTGATGATGTTAATAGCTTTATTAATTCAAGAATGGAAGAATTCTATGGGGTTGACTATGTACCAATTGTTTTTTCTAATGGAGTTAAATCTGAGTCACATCCTGATAAACTACAGGAGATTCAAGCGATTGGATTAAGTTTCACATCTTATGGTATTACATTGGATTTTAACTCAAGTGATGCCAGTATTGAGGTAACAATCGATAATCTATCTGATAGCGCAGATAATGCTACCATTAGAGCGGTTATTGTAGAGGATTCTCATACCTATAGCCAGGCCCCAGGAGAAAATGGGCAGACTTATTTTGCTCATAGTTTGTTAGATGTATTTGATAATGAAGTAGAATTAACAGCTACATCAAGTGACTCTCAGATTATTACGTATGATTTATCAGACATTACTATTCCAACTATTTCATGGAATTACGGTACTGATACTCGAATACCTAGCGATTTAAGTTTTATTATATTTATTCAAAAAACGGATGGCAGTAAGGAAGTATTACAATCAGCTAAACTGTCATTAGATGATTGGAGCGGAAACTAGTTGTCATGGGACAGTTAATAAAAAAATGATACTTAATAAGTTTTTTCGTTTATGGTGTCTTTTTGTTGGGTTTTGGTGTTTATTTGGATCAATTGATTTGTATGCAGCTACCCAACTTAAAGATGGTGTTACTAAGGTAAACCACATTAGTGAATCATTGGCTTTAAAGAAAGCGCCTTTATTTAAAAAACGCCGTGTTATGAAACGCCGTATGTTTAATTTAGAAGAATCATTAAAACAGGGGCCTGTTTTGATTAATTTTTGGGCAACGTGGTGCGGTCCTTGTATTGTAGAGATGAAGGATATGATGGGATTAAGTGATCTTTTTAAACATAAAAATGTTCAGGTGGTGTCTATATCGATTGATTCTATCGAACAACGATCCTCAATTAAAAAATTAGTCAAAAAACATCAGTTTCCATATATTATTTTACATGATGATTTGCAAGAAATTTATAGTATGTTTGCTCCTCGAATGATTCCATTTACAGTTCTTGTTAATCAAGCTGGTTTTGTGGTTTATCAGTCTACAGGATATACTAAATTTAGTTTGGATAACCTTTCAAATGCGATTCAGAATTTATAACGTTTTAATTATGTTGATGTGTGTAATGGTTGATGTATCAGCCATTGATAAACCGTCTTTTAAAGGTAAAATGGAGCAATCCTACTTTAAGTTAGCTGAAAGTAACAACGATCCGTTTTTTCAAAATGAAACATCGTTACAAGTTAATCATTTTTACTATGATTTTTATTTGCGGTATAAGTATCAAGCAAATGATTTGCCCACTGCTTTTTATCCTGCTGTTTATCAATCAGATATGTTAACCGGTGATCTTACATTAAAGTATAAACAGTTTCGTTCAAAATTTGGTTATTTCTATGATTCGTTAGGTCATGGTATTCTTTTTAAATCGTTTAAAGATCCACTTATTTTTACAGATACCAATTTATATGGCTATGCCTTGTACCATGAATCTGATTATCTTTCTGCAAAATATTTTACTGGTAATATGAGGGATAAAACATCCTTAAGATCGGCTAATGTTAAGGCAGCTGAACTTGTTTTTTTTCCAAGTTTTTTTAGTTTTGGTGGTTCATTTTTAGAATATAAATTATCTGAAAATGATGATGTTAATAGGCTTTATTCATTGCTGTTTTCAACGTATTTAGATTGGCTTGATCTTGATGTTGAATTGGCTCGTAATCTTGATAATGAGCATTCATATGCTAGTTATGTTTCGGCTGTTTCTCAATGGAAGTATGTAACACAGGTTTATACTTATACAAAGTACCATTCTTTTTTATTTCGAGATTCATATAATCACCTGTCATTAAATCAAGGTCCTTTAGGTGTTTATACACATACGTTTACTTTATTATCGCGACTTCTACCAAATTTAGATATGAATAATCAAGAATCATTTCGTTATGGAATTTCGTATCAAGTATATGATTCTTGGATGCTTAGATCGGAATATTCTAGACATGTTACTACGTATTTATATTATGATGATTTTTTAATTGAATCATTGCTCCAGAATTATTGGCTTTTCTCCTCTCAAACAGTATTGTATTCATCACAAACAGCTGGGAGCCGTTATTATTGGAATTTAGTGCAACTATCTCAGATTCCAATTAATACCCATTTTTCCTTGGATTGGGATACCGAGTTTCAGAAACAAAAATTTGTAGATTATTCTAGCATGATTCATCGATTATCATTTAATATCACTAAGCGCTATAGTATTGGTTTTAATTTAGAAACTAAATCGGTTAATAACACTGATACATCTTGGTTTGCTTGGATTTTAACGATGAAAACAAAACAAGATACGATACAAGCATACATTGGCAGCCAAGCAGCCGGAAAAGTCTGCTCTGGAGGTGTCTGTATATATCAAGCAGAATTTGATGGGATTCGTATTAACTGGCGACATTCATTTTAATTGTATTTTATTTACTACGTATATATGTGTTTTGTATATTAATGTAAAAAATTAAACTTTATGAAATTTTTTGTTATTAAAATCGATAACTATATATAAGAGAATAAAAATGAAATATATAATTTTAGGTTTAAAAATAACGTTGTTTACATTGGTAAGTATATCAATTATATATCTATCATTATCGATAGAACATAATACCCAGAAAAAAAAGCTTGAAGACAGTAAAGTGGCAAATAGTATATCTAGCATGGCAAATCAAGCTAAGATAAATAAGCTATCTAAATAAAAAAGTTTTAACCGGATTCTTTTTCTAGTTTTTCAAGTATTTGCTTGGTAATAACAAAATGTTTTTTAGCGACCAGATCAAGATCATCCACCCCATGTTTTTTGATGAAATCATAAGCAAATTGGGTAACATGTTTAGAGGCACCTTTGGGAAAGGGGAGTTTATATGATTCCGATATTTTTTTTATCGAATCAACAAAATGGTGTCTGGCAACTATGCTAGCGCATGCAACCGAAAAATTAGATTCGGCTTTAGGTCGCTGTAACAGTGTAATATTCAGATCTTTCGTACGAAGAGAGTTTTTTAATAAGGAGGCATTCCCGAATTGATCACAAAGAGCATGGCTACAATGCCCTTGTTTTAAGGTATCTTCAATCACTTTCATGTGTGCCCAAGCGAGCAGTTGATTTAAATTTTTAAATTTTTCGTAAACGGTGTTATAGCTCGCATTCGCCATAATCATAACAGCATGCTGACATTTTTTTTGAATTAGTGTAGCCAAGTTAGCAATCATAGAGTCTGATAATTGTTTGCTATCGGCAATACCGAGTCCTTCTAATTCCGGAAGTACGTCAGGCGTCACACGAACAGCAGCAATGACTAGAGGGCCAAAATAATCTCCTTTTCCAGATTCATCAACCCCAATAAGATCATCAGGATCATCATCCTTAGAACTTAACTTTGTAACATCATTGTCCATCGCAGAACGTTTGGTTTCAGACAGCTGTAGAGGGGTTAAAAATAGCTGTAAATCAGATTGTAATGCTAGTAGAAAGGTATCAGACTTAATTTGAGAAAAATCAAGTTTTATACCTTTTTTACTTTTGTAGATACGTAGTACTTCAGAGTGTGAATTTTTTGATATTAAAAACTGAATCCCATATTGAATTTCGCGGTAAGGATTAATTTGGTAACGATTTTCTTGTAAATGATGTTTAATATCATGATACAAAACATCAAGGCTGGAGTATGTATTTAACATAGCTGCTTACTACATGTAGCAATAATTATAAAATAATATTTCATAATGCTAGTATATCAATAGGGGAGGGGATAACAAAGAAGATAGTTAATAGATTCCATGGATATGCCAGAGTATGGATAGTAGGAAAAGAAAAGTTTTTGCCATACAAACCACACTCTTCAAAATGCCTTTAAGATAAATGATTTAACAAATTATCAGAATTTGTTACTGAATTTCTTAAAATATTAATTAATTTGAAAGATCGATTGCTTTGTCGTGCAAAAGATAATAAATTAGTTAGTCCTAAAATTGGATGTATAAAAGTTTCATTTGGGTTAGCTTTTGCATTGATTAAAGCAAGAATTATTAGTGGATCTATGTTCTGATCAATTGCAAAACGTAATACACTAAACTTGCTACTATTAGGATGAGTAAACCAATGTAAAGATTCAGGCATAATTTCTACACTTTCCTTTATAAAAGCTCCTGCATCAATCATAAGTTTTACGTATTCTAGTCTATTAGACTTAATTGCATCTATTAATTTATTATCTTTAAAATCTTGAATGTTTCGATCTTTAGATAGTAAGGTGAGAAAATTGCTTGTAGATTGTCTAAAATTAACTTTATCCGGAATATAACTAATATGATCAAATACTTTTAATATTAGTTCATCTGGCAAGATACTAACTGAATTTCCATATTGTATTTGCTTATTTGTTTTTTTAGTGTTTACTTTTGTCCTATATTTAATTTGAATTATTTTTGCTGCATCATGACCTGAAGTAATCTTATACATATAGTTATTCCTTTTGTTCTCTTTTTTAAAGGTTGTATAGGGTTATCGTGTTTTAGGGGTGAAAAATTTCAGTTATAAATATGTAAAGATAAAAAAAGACCTCTTATAAAGAGGCCTTTAAAAATTCTAATTATATAGAAAAATTATTTTTTAGATGACGTTGTTGTTTTTGTGCTTTTACCACCTGTACCTGCTGCTGTTACCATTTCATCAAAAATTGTATTGACATGGTTATTTAATATATCAAGTGATTTATTATTACTAGCAACTAACCAGTCAATCATATCCTTATTATTATTAATAATTTGTTTCCATGCTTTTTTTGCACTTTCTAATTGTTCGCCTGTCTTATTACCTTGTGTAAAACTACTAACGATATCATTTAGGTCATTAGATTGTTTTTTTGCTTTTTTAGCCATTTCAATTGATTGGGTCATATATTCACCTTGTAAATTTTCCCATGTTTCTTTGGTTTTATTAAAAATGCGTACAGCTTTTCCTGTTTCTGCTGATTTATAAAAGGCATTAAATTGTTCATTTATACCTTCATTAAATGTTTCATAAATTGTTTTTGCACTCATTTTCAAACCCACCTTTATTTTTTTTAATTAATATAATTATCATAACAAGTTATTTTTAAATAACAAGCAGTTATTTTATGTTACTTTGACGTAATCACCAGGTGCTTGGCACAGATGATATTTTTTTAATAGCGGAGTAGGTTTTATTTTTTTTCCAAGTTTAGTTTGGAGCCATTTATTCCAATGTGGCCACCAGCTTCCAGAATGTGTTCGCGATGTATTTAACCATTCTTCAGTTGTTTTATATGATTTGGTATTTGTATGAAATCTAAAGACATTTTGATTGGGTTTTACAGGTTGAATAACCCCTACAATATGCCCATAATTTGACAACACAAATTCAACATTTTTAGCATGTTGTGTTAGTTCAAAAGCTGATTCCCATGGCACAATATGATCATCGGTAGTAGCTAAGCAATAAACATCACAAGTTATATCAGCTAAATTTAATGGCGTATCTAATAAAGTCAATTGATTAGATTCTGCTAATTTATTTTTTAGATAAAACTCTCGTAAATAAAATGAGTGTAAAGCTTCTGGTATACGTGTTGTATCACCATTCCAAAACATAATTTCATTTGTAACAGGTTCTTTACCTAATAAATAATAATTTAAGACACTATTCCAGATTAATTGTTGTGGCTTTAATAAATCAAACATGGTTCCCATATCTTGCCCATGAAAATAACCCTTTTTACTCATTCTTTCTTCAATAGCACTTATTTGATCTTCATCAATAAAAACACCAATATCTCCAACATTTTTAAAATCAACAAGGGATGTTAAAAAGGTAGCACTGCTCACTTTATGTTGCATCTTATGTTTTTTTAAGCATGAAAGTAGACATGCCAGTAATGTTCCGCCTACACAATATCCAACAGCATGAACAGATTTGTATTTAAACTGTTCTTCAATAACGGTTAAAGCAGTTAAAGGTCCTTCTTGCAAATAATCTTCAAATGTAAGTGACCGATGTGTTGAATCAGGATTTACCCATGAAATAATAAAAACACTCATCCCAGACTTAACTAACATTTCTACCATCGATTTTTCGGGCGATAAATCCATAATATAGTATTTATTTATAAAGGGAGGAATAATTAAAATAGGTTTTTCGTAGACGGTCTTTGTTTGAGGCTTGTAATATATTAGCTCAATAATATCATTACGAAAAACAACTGATCCATCCGTCGTTGCCATAGTTTTCCCTAATACATAAGCCTCTTTATCAACGGGGTTAACAGTAAAATTACCTAAAGTCGATCCTTTAAGCTGATCTACAAAGCTATGGATACCATTACAAAGATTCTTTCCATTATCTTCCATTGTTTTATGTAAGATTTCAGGATTTGAAAATAAAAAATTTGAAGGAGAAAGTGCCTCTGTTAGCTGTCTAATATAAAATGAAACCGTTGCTTTTGTTTTTACATCAATGTTGGGGTTTAATTCAATAGTAGAATGTAACCAATTGGTAAATAATAAATAAAATTGTTTAATCGCATCAAAGTACGGGTTGCTATCCCAATCTTGATGAGAAAATCGATAATCTTTTTTTGCTGGTTCAACAACAGGATCTGCATCATTGCCCTCTAGTTTAGCAATAAGATAGAGGTTTAATTTACCTAGATCTTCGAGTAATGTTTTCTGCGAATCAATTAAATCGGGCTGCTGAGATAAAGAAAGCATCCATTTTGAAATGGCGGTATTAAAAGAACCTATTGTAGGTGTTATAAATGATACATAATCATTGACACTATCAAATGGATTTTTAGCTTTTGACTGATTATTATCATCCGTATCTGTATTAGATTTCTTTGATTCTTGAGTAAATGAATCAAATATCTCTGTATTTTTAGAGATACCATCCTCAAATGTTTGTGTCATGGTATCAAAAAATGATTTTTGTGCCTTTGATGTGCACTCAAAAACGTTTTTAAAACTATCTGTAAACTGATTAGAAAACAGGTTGTCCAAACAAAGCCCCTTATTGATTGAAATGAAAATAGTCTGAAATTAAAGTCTATCATAATAAAATAATTTTTTAAAATGATTAATTTTAAGTTTAAAAAGTTTAAATAAAGGGAAAATCAAAGAAGTTAAGAAGATAAAAATATTAAATGGACTACAAATGACTATAAAAAAAGACAAAAGAAATGCCTTGGTAACAGGTGGTATTACAGGGATTGGGCTTGAGGTTGTAAAAGAATTAAAAAAAGAGGGATGTTTAGTGATCGCTAATTATCCGCCTCACATGAAAGAAAAAGCATTAAAAATTAAAAAGGATATTGGGGTTGATATCGTAGAATTTGATGCATCTAATTATGATGATGTAGAAAAAGCTATTAAGAAATTAGAAAGTAACTATGGAGAAATTGATATTTTAATTAATAATGCCGGTATTACAAAAGATGGTTTTTTGCATAAAATGCCAGTAAATGATTGGCAAGCTGTATTACGAACAAATTTAGATTCTGTATTTAATTGTTGCCGAGTCATTTTACCAAGTATGAGAGGAAATGAGTTTGGTAGAATCATAAATATAAGTTCAGTTAATGCCTTGAAAGGACAGGTTGGTCAAACAAATTATTGTGCATCAAAAGCTGCGATTATTGGCTTTACCAAAGCATTAGCCTTAGAAAATGCAGCAAAAGGGGTAACTGTCAATGCGATAGCTCCTGGATATGTTGATACTGAAATGGTAAAAAAAATAGATTCAGATATATTAGAAAGTCAAATTTTGACACAAATTCCAATGAATCGATTAGCAAAAACAAGTGAAATAGCATTTTTGATTAGACATTTAATTAAAGATGAATCTGCCTATCTAACAGGTCAAACAATTTCGATTAATGGTGGCATGTATTTTAATTAATAATAATTAAACTAACTAAGTAATAATACGTGTTTTTATAAGATAAAAAACTATGAAATAGTGAATCACAATAGTATAATTTTAAGTGTTTTAAATATATAGTGTTGTGTAGGAAATGTATTTAAGAATAAGATGGTGAAAATGATTAGTAGCTGCAAGGAAAAAACATGGCAATTAACAACAAGATTAACGACCTGATAAAGCAGTTTTTGTATATAATTTATACAGAAACCTATCAAAATAAAACAAATAGCACGTTTATCGAGCGTTATGTTGCTAAGCATCCTTTATTAAAGCCCGAGCTAATTGTTATTAATGATCAGATTCAAGGATTTAAAAAAGTATCTAAGAAAGTGATGTCGTTAGAAGAGTTTCCTATTTACTTAGAAATAGAAGGTATGTATGAAAATGAAAATATTTACCTAATTGATGCTATAGATCTTTACTCAGAAACAATTCTTAATTGCCAGTCAAGACTCACAGATATAATTTATATTGCTAATGTGTTTAGCAATTATATCTCATTTGAAAGAACGATCGATGTATCAAATCCAAAAGAAGAATCCATTATAATTACATCAAAAATACAAGAATATTTAATTATCAAGTCCGAAGCAGAGAGTCTCAATAAATTAACATCAGAGTTAGATTATGATGACATAGAAAATACAGAAAATAAGGATTTAGTGATTAATATAGATCAGTTTAAAGATGCATTGAAAATTCATTTAAATTATTTTGTAGAATTTATAAAAATTTGTCATGATATCTTAATAAAAGATATCCCATTAAAAAAAATAAAACCTGAAATTGAAACTTTTTTTGAGGAAAATAAATGAATAAAGCTATTCACATTTTACAAGAAGGAAATAACTTAAAATCTGAACTCGCAAGAGAAGTTTTATCAAAAATATTAAGAGGGAACTGTCTTGATAGTGACGTAGAAAATTTTTTAATTGAATTTGAATCAAAGCCCTATCACTGGGAAGATTTGATTGGATTTATTCAGGCTATGAAAGAAAGTTGTATTAGTATCAATAAAACCATCAAAAAGCCCATTATGGATGTATGTGGCACCGGTGGATCAGGAAAAAATCGTTTTAATATTTCAACAGCTGCTGTTTTTGTTTTGGCTGCAGCTGGTATTCATGTAGCAAAACATGGGAATTATGGATCAAAACGACCTAATGGAAGTTTTAATTTTTTAGAAGAAATGAATATTCCATTTCAATTTAACGTAAATGAAATTAATACTTTATTAAAAGAATCAAAATGTTGTTTTTTATTTGCACGTTATTTTCATCCAGGAATGAGACATGTTGTGAATGCAAGAAAAAAAATAGGAAAACGTACTGTATTTAATATTTTAGGACCATTAGCAAATCCCATTGATCTTGATTATCAACTGATAGGCCTTTCATCAGAAGAGAATATGGATGTTTTAATTGATACTGTAAAAGCATTGTCGTTAAAAAAAGTAATGTTTTGTATAGGTGGAGATGGAAGAGATGAAGTAAGTCTGCTAGGTAAAACAAAATTAATACATGTTGAGAATAAAATAGTTAAAGAATTTGAGTTTGATTTTTCAAAAGAAATAGAGAAAATTAAACATGATTATGAATGTGGCGATAGTCACGAGAACGCATTAACATTGATTAATATTTTTATCGAGGAAGATTGGGAGCACCCCATTATAAAACATATTAGTATTAATGTAGCCGCGGCTCTATTATGTGCAGGTCAAGTATCATCCCTAGTTGAAGGATATGAAAAATCAAATGAATTGTTTAAATCAGGAGCTGTGATTAAATCGATTAATCATTACAAAAAAGTTGCTGCTGAATTAAAATGAACTTTGTATCAAGCTATGATACAATCATAATGTGATTCCCAGATATAAAACAGACAGAAAATATATCATTTTAATACTATATTTATGTTTCATGCTACTAGGCACTGAAATAAATCAAGCAAGTAGTGTAACAGACAATATAACTCTAAATATCATAACTAAGACTGAAAATGCTTTACGTGGAGATAGCAGTGAAATGGATTTAGAGATGATGATATCAACGCCTAAATGGAGTCGAGCGGTACAATGTTCAATTTGGTCAAAAGGGAGCGATTTTTCCTTTATCCATATTCGTTATCCAAAGAGAGACAAAGGTGTTAAGTTTTTAAAACGATACAATGAAATGTGGCAGTATATTCCAAAAGTGGAACGAACAATAAAAATTCCACCATCTATGATGATGCAATCATGGATGGGATCAGATTTTACCAATGATGATTTAGTAAGAGAGAGTTCCTTAATTACCGACTACCATGCCACTTTATTAGCAACCACAGACGACTATTTTAAAATTCAATTAATTCCATTAGAAACAGCACCTGTTACCTGGGGAAAGGTGGTGATGCATATCCATAAAATCTATTATATTCCTACCTATCAAGCATTTTACGATGAGTTAGGCGAGTTAGTAAGAGTTATGGAAATGACTGATATTAAGAAAATAGGAAAAAAATGGTATCCCATGACATGGTTCATAACCCCACAACTAGAAGAAAAAAAAGGACATTATACACGTATCACCATTACTGAACTAAAGATGGATATACCACTAGATGATACCTTTTTTAGTTTAAGACAATTAACCCCATAGAAAGATGCTGATATTTAAATTAGCATGGCGAAATATATGGCGAAATAAAAAGCGATCCTTAGTAACCCTAGGTTTATGCACCATTTGTACCGTTTTTCTAATTTGGTTTGAAGCTTTTAATGATGGAAGTCATCAGAAAATGATTCGTGATGTGGTAGAAATGTATCCAGGTTATATTCAAATTCAAGAAAAAGGGTATTTTGATAGACCTAGCTATGATCATTTATTAACAAATGTTAGTACAATAAAACAACAGTTAAAAGCTATCGACGGTATTCACGCAAAAAGCGTTCGATTTGAAGCACCATCTTTGTTTTCAAGTAAGGATGTATCCTATGGAGGGCTGCTAATAGGGATTGAACCAGAAAACGAAGCTAAGATTTCTCGGCTGAAAAAGGCTTTAGTAACCGGACGATTTATCACAAGCAGTGATACAGATGGTGTTTATATGGGTGTAGATTTAGCAAAAAAATTACATGTTAGTCTTGGTGATAGTTTTGTATTTATGTCATCTGCTATAGATCGATCCATGGCAGCTGATACCTTAACGGTTAAAGGATTGTTTGAAAGCAATTTATTTGATTCAGATATTCAATTTGTTTTTGTTAATAAATCATTTATGGATGATATATTTTTAGTTAATAACATGGCATCCTATTTGGTGGTAAAGCCAACTAATACGGCTGAGTCATTAGTCTTAGCAGAAACATTAACTAGTTTATTTAATGATACAACAATAGAGGTGTTATCATGGCGACACTTATTATCTAGTTTTGTGCAATTTGTAGAAATGGACGAAGCTATGGGGCGTATGGCTATTGTTATTGTTGTATTAGTAGTGTTTTTTGTCATTATGATTTTTAATTTTATTTCTATTTATAATCGGACTAAAGAAGTAGGGATGATGAGAGCTATGGGAACATCTGATTGGCAGATTATCGGAGTGCTAAGTTTAGAATCTTTAATAATGACCATGATGAGTATCATATTTGGTGTATGCGGAGGAAGTTGGTTAGCCATTTATTTTGAGACAAATCCATTAGAGATAAAACTTTCAGAAGATGTATTAGAAATGTATCATCAATTTGGAATGTTAGATTTTTCAATTCCAACACGATTTTCTCTAGACGCAATTATTTTTGGTGTAATAATTATTATCGTTATTAATGTTTTAGCTATTATTTTTCCTATATGGAAAACCTTACAATTAAAGCCACGCCAAGCATTACAGGGTAACTCATGAACTCATTAATGGTGATATTAGCATTTCGAAACTTAGCTAGAAATAGAGTTAGAACAACGATGGTTATCGCTATGATAGCTTCTAGTTTAACGATGTTGATGTATTTTCAAGGATTTATGGATGGGATTATTGAGCAAATGACGAAAGATACCGTTCGATCTGAAACATCTGATATAACAATTTATGGTAAAAAATATCGAAAAGAAAAAGATTTAAATAATAGATTAACGCATAAAAAATATGTTTTAAAGAAATTAAGTTATCTCGATTCAATTGAAGAACATTTTGAACGGTTAGAGCATGATGCGATGATTGCGTCACCTTACTATTCTCAAGGGATTAAAGTGATTGGTTTAGAATCAGAAAAAGAAAAAGATGATTTTATATTATCAACACGAATCAAAGAAGGTGACTATAGTTTTCCAAACGAAAATGCGATATGGATTGGACACGCCCTAGCTGAAAAATTAGGGACAGGAATACAACGAAAATTAGTATTAACAGTACAAGATAGTAAAGGAGAAATTATAGGAGAAGCGTTTCGCGTTACAGCCATAATACAAACAAATAATCCAAAAATTGATCGAGCAAGTGCTTTTATATCACTTACAAAAGCTCAAGCATTATTTAATGTTCCTGATATAACACAGCTATCAATTAAAATTCATGATCAAAAAAGATTACGAGAGGTTCGAGATACCATTCAGGATGAAATTGGAAATCATTATGAGGTCTTCACATGGCGACAATTATTTCCTAGTTTACAGTTTATGGAAACAGCAACACAATCGTACATAAAGATTAGTTATGCCATTATGTTTACTATTATGATGATCGGGTTTGTAGGCGTTATTATGATGAGTGTTATGGAACGTGTAAGAGAGTTTGGTATTATGATGGCAATAGGGCATAAATTTAAGCAGGTCAGTTTAATTGTATTTTGGGAATCTTTGATGATGAGTTTTTTTGGTTTTTTAATCGGTACTACGTTGGGATTTGGTTTATTATATATAGTTAACCAAACAGGTGTTAATTTAAACATATTTGGACAGGGTTTTGAGCAGTTTGGAATAGCAAGTATTATTTATCCCCCTATGAAAATAGCTTATTGTTTTACACCCTTATTAGCTGTGATAATAACATCAATTTTATCTATTATCTGGCCCTTACGAATTTTATATAAATTAAAACCAATTCAATCTATTCAATTTAATTAAGGAGTATTAATGATGAGTATTATAACATTATCTAGCATATCGAAGATTTACTCAGAAAAAACTGCTCGTAAAACCGTTGCCTTACAGAATATTAATCTCGAGGTAAATGAGGGTGAGTTTTTAGCGATTAGTGGACCTTCAGGATCTGGAAAAACAACGTTGCTAAATATGATTGGAGGTTTAGATAGCCCTAGCAAAGGGCGTATTATTTTAAATAATAAAGATATAACAACGTTAAAGGAAAATGCATTATCACACATACGACTTCATCAGATTGGATTTATCTTTCAAGCCTACAACTTAATTCCAGTATTAACAGCACTAGAAAATATGGAGTATATTTTGATGTTACAGCGGATAAAAAAAGAAGAAAGACAAGCCCGAGTAAAAGATGTTGCCTTTCGCTTAGGAATTGATGACCTATTAGATAAAAGGCCAAGTGAAATGAGTGGTGGACAGCAACAACGTGTGGCTATTGCTAGAGCTATTGTATCAAAGCCAAAATTAATTTTAGCCGATGAACCAACTGCTAATTTAGATTCAAAAACAGGTGAAATATTATTAGATTTAATGAAAGAACTTAATGAGGAACATGCCATGACCTTTATATTTGCAACCCATGACTCCTCTGTTATTAAAAAAGCAAAGCGACATGTATCCTTATTAGATGGAATGGTTAAAGATGATCAGGCTAAATAAGCTTATTCCTATTATTACACTATTACTAAGTTTGGCAACATCTTTACAGGCAAGTACATGGGAATTATCAAGTGATAATACGATAGTGGGGTTATTAATGAGAGGAAACACAAGTCAAACAAGTATAGCCTATCAGTATAGCCAAAGTAAGAATCGAGTTAACTATAACTGGTCTGAAACGCTTTCCTTTTCGACATGGGTTGATTTAGAAAGTTATTGGGCCAAGCAATCATTAACTAATTCTTATATTGAATCAATAAATCAGCACAGTAGTAACTTACCAATTAGCGTTTATAAGCAACTATATAGCCGAGATAATTATCGTTTAAGTACAACATTGAAGCGAGCTTACATGCGGATAAAGTTTTTTAAAGGAGATATGGTATATGGTCTTCAGCATTATCCTCTTGGAGTAGGAAAAATATGGAGACCTACTGATATCATGAATCAATATAATCCATTAAATCAGTTAGTATCAGACCGTGTAGGTTTAGTAGGTGTCTTGTATACCTATGAACGGTCTGCCTTATCGCAGTGGAAAATTATGATAGCTCATAGTCGTGATTCGATCACGCATAAGGGGGCTCGCTTAGGCTTTAATGTAAATGGAATCGATGTAAGTGGTGTCATTATTAATACTGAACAAAATGAAATATTAGGCTTTGATATGATTGGAGCATTAGGGAAAACAGGGGTTAATATATATAGTGAATTTGCATTAAATCAGGACCATAATAATGGAGATCGTACGGTACAGGCTATTATCGGATTTGATACATTTATTAATTCGATGATGAGTATGGGGGTCGAGGGGTTTTATAATGAAAATACATCAGCAGGTGATAATGCAAAGTATCAGCAATGGAATTATCCAGGTAAATATTATTTAGGACATATCATGCAAATACAAGTATCTCCTTTGATTAATTATGGAAGTAGCACCATGATCAATCTAAGTGATAAATCAGTAATAATATTACCAAAAATTAGTGTATCGATAAGAAATAATATAGATGCTCTTATGGGTGGGAGTATGGTTGTAGGTAAAGAAAATTCAGAATTTAAATCGTATCCTCAGCAAGTTTTTATTGGAATTTCCTATTATTATTAATTTTTATTTAACCTGTTTTCTACATATAGTTGTGCACGTTTAGTTGTCAAAACAGCTAATGTTCGAGGTATCATACAAGCAAGTGTTCTTAACAGAAATTCAGAGCTAGAAATAATCTTACCACCAGAAGGAGATGCTTGAGAAATAAAGTAAATAAACAAACTATTAAATACAGCAGCAGAAGCACTTAGGCCAATTAAGATGCTAGGATTAAGCTCTTTTCCTTTTAGTAAAGTAGTAGAAAATAATACTTCTCTTACAAAAAGAGATCCTAAGATAAGAGGGTTAGGTGGTGGTGAAAGAATACCAGCTGCCTTAGAATTAAATAAAATATCACTACGAAGTCCGGTACAGGTTGATAGAAGTGCCCCCCCTAATAAAGGCGTGATATGTTTGATTGGCAATGAATGTGAAAGAGAATTAAGTAATAATGAGGAAAAACGGCTTCCTGCCAGAATACTAATAGTATTAGATAATACTTGAGTAAAACGAAGAAATGAAACATTACAATAACCGATCATAAAAGAAGAAACATCAGGTTTAGAAAAAGGAAGAATGTTAGTAGCGTGCTGTTTAGAAAAACCATTATGCATGATGTATCCTACACAGGTATGAAGTGGAAAGGTAATACCCGCAGCAAGGCTTGAGGTTAACATAGCCGCAATGGGGATAAGAAAATGGTTATCATCACGCATTAAGGGTAAAAAACGAAGAGCATTTAATTCTTGTGGACTAAATAGATTAACATGATTATCGTCAGTTCGAGATGTCCTAGGATAAAAAGAACCCTGTTGATTAGAGATAGGTGGTTTAGATGTAGTTAACGACATAGAAGGACTCTTATGGCTTGCCTTATGTTTGCGAAGTAAAAACAAAAACAAAGGAAGCAGAAAGCGCTGAGCATCAATAGGTCTATCTTGATAAGGTATCGGTGTGAGTGAAAAGGGGGAAGGATCTAATCTAGAGCCATCTTCTAATAAACGTAAAGGCATGGGGTTTTTATATTTATGATGTAAGTGTTTTTTAGTAATAAGATGTTTTTTGCTAATTAGAGATCGATAAGGAATAGGGTTATAAGAACTCATACAATCATATTAAAAATAAAATGCCAAAAATCATATGTCTAATAAAAGGTAAAGTAAGACAAAAATGATAAATAAAGACAATACATATCATTAAAATCATACAATAATGAAGGGATTATAGTATAATAGAACATTATCGAAATGATTTAGATGCTACAGAGTTAAAGTTTCAATAAATTGGCTGAACAAGCAGCTAGAGCTCTTGCCGGTTTAGCATATCAAAATCGAGATAACCAAAAGGCTATTGCTAACGCAGTAGGCATTGTTCCTTTAGTTGTCTATTCCTTTATCCTCATTTGCATTTTTGATTTAAGGATTTATATTTTTTTTCTAAATACCCACAGAAACGAAGACTTATATTTTTAGTTATTTTTTTTAATTAAATATAAAATAACTGAAATTTGTTGTCTCTAAAACACGATAACTAGATAAAGCCTTTACATAAAAAGGGTATAATAAAGAAGAAAAAATAATGTTAACAAAA
>MDTG01098674.1_pt1 | contig 17560 bp, 14 predicted proteins | sample 811421 | NCBI WGS metagenome assembly MDTG01 (sample SAMN05326645, study PRJNA326480) | marine metagenome | isolation source: seawater | place: Pacific Ocean: South East | collected 2011
CGCCGCCACGCCGGCGGAGACCGCCACGTCCGGCGCCGCAGAGACGGCCGAATCCGACGCCCCGGCACAGCCGCCGGCGGATCCCGATCTGGTGTCGCCGCCGGGATTCCACGCGGCGGTGTTCCACGAGGGCGTCGGCGCGGGTGCCCGGCATCTGGTGGTCCGGGACAACGGCGACGTGCTGGTGGCGTTGCGCAGCGGCTCGCTGGTGGCGCTGCGCGACGCCGACGGCGACGGCCGGGCCGAGCGCAGCGAGCGTCGGACGCTGCCCATCACCACGGGTCTGGCGCTCCACGACGGGCATCTGTACTTCTCGGACGACGTCAGCGTTCACCGGCTGCCGCTCGGCGACGCGCTGCTGCCGGCAGGGGAGCCGGAGCTGGTGGTGGGCGGTTTTCCCCAGCAGGGTTCCCATGCGGCCAAGACCCTCGCCTTCGATGCCGCGGGCAACCTGTACGTCAACGTCGGCGCGCCGTCCAACGCCTGCCAGGCCGAGTCCCGCACGCCAGGCTCGCCGGGCCAGCAGCCGTGTCCGCAGCTCGAGCGGCAGGCTGCGATCTGGAAGTTTCCGGCGGGAGCGACGGGCCTCGACCAGAGCGACGGGGAGCGTTACGTCACCGGCACCCGCAACGTCATCGCGATGGACTGGCATGCCGGCGCCGGCGCGCTGTACTTCGCCATGCACGGCCGGGATCAGCTCAACACCCTCTGGCCGGAGTACTTCGACGACGAGGACAACGCCGAGATGCCGGCGGAGGAATTCCACCGCGCGGAAGCCGGCGCGGACTACGGCTGGCCGTACACCTTCTACGATCCGCGGTCCGGCCGCCGCCTGATGGCGCCCGAGTACGGCGGCGACGGGGAGCAGACCGCCCCGGAGGGGCGTTACCGGGAGCCGCTGCATGCCTTTCCTGCGCACTGGGCGCCGAACGACCTCGCGTTCTACGACGGCGGGATGTTTCCGCAGCGCTACCGGGGCGGCGCCTTCATCGCCTGGCGCGGCTCCTGGAACCGGGCGCCGCTGCCCCAGGCCGGCTACCGCGTCACCTTCCTGCCCTTCGCGGACGGGGCGCCGGCGGGGGCGCCGGAGGACTTCCTGACGGGCTTCATGGGCGCGGACGAGATCGCCCAGCCGTCGGCCGCGCGGTACCGGCCCATGGGCCTCGCGGTCGGTCCGGACGGCGCGCTGTTCGTCGGCGAGACCGAGTCCGGACGGATCTGGCGGGTGAGCTACTGAGCCGGTTCAGTCGCCCTTGAAGACCGGCGGTCGTTTCTCCAGAAACGCCGACACGCCCTCGCGGTAGTCGTCGGTCCCGGTCGCCAGCAGGAACTGGTCGGCGTCCATGTGCATCAGCGCGGCGTCCATGGCGCCGCTGATGGCGTTGACGCTGCGCTTGATCATCTGCACGGCCAGCGGCGGCAGCGCGGCGTAGCGCTCCGCCCAGGCGGTGGCCCGGTCCGCCAGCTCCGATTCCGGCACCACCTCGTCGACGAAGCCCCAGTCGGCCAGTGTCGGCGCGTCGACCATGTCGCCGGACATCACCAGGCGCTTGGCGCGCGCGGGACCGACCAGGCGCACGCACAGGGGCAGGGCGTGCCACATCAGCGGCATGCCGAGCCGGACTTCGCCGTAGCCGAGCCTTGCCGTATCGGCGGCGATGCGGAAGTCGCAGGCGCTGGCGATGCAGGCGCCGCCGCCGTTGGCGGCGCCGTGCAGGGCACAGATCGTCGGCTGGCGGATCTCCTGAAGCGCGCGCATCAGCCGGCCGCCGGTTTCCGTGCTGCGGCGCCGGGCCTGCAGCGTCTGGCGCGTTCCAGGCGCCTTCAGGTCGGCGCCCACGCTGAAGTGCCGGCCGCGCCCGCGCACGATCACGGCCCGGACACGGTCGTCGTCGGAGACTGCGCCGGCTGCGTCGATCAGTGCGTTCATCAGCTCCACCGTGATGGCGTTGTAGCGGTCCTCCCGGTCCAGCCACAGGGTGGCGATGGCGCCGTTCGTCGAAACGTCGATGGTGCCGGCCATGGCGGTGTCTCCCCGATGTCGGTGTCGAGGGCTCAGTGTACTTCGATGGAGGCCCCGGGCCGGAAGGTTTGTGCCGGACCGCGAAATCTGTAACGTAGGCCGTCCGACGGGCGCGGCTGGAACTGGAGAGAACATCGCATGAAACCGCTACAGGGACTCGCTGGCCTGCTGCTGATGGGGCTGCTGGCGACGCCGGCCGGGACGGTCGCCCAGGCCGGGTCCACGGAGTCGGCGCGCTTCAACGCCTGGCTGGACGCCCGCTTCGCCGAGGACCTGGAACGCTCGCCGATGGCCAAGACGCGCCGCGGCGTGATCGACGACGACTACGACGAGTGGGACGACCTGTCGCCGGGCTTTCAGGAGGAGACCTATCGAATCGGCCAGCGCCAGGTCGACGAGATGCGCGAGCAGTTCGACTACCGCAAGCTGAATCGGCAGGCGAAGCTGTCGTGGAAGCTGTTCGAGTACGACAAGGCCCGGGACAAGGCCGGCTTTCCGTTCCGCGAGCACGTCTACACCTTCAACCAGATGCGCGGCGTGCAGTCGCAGATTCCCGCGTTTCTCATCAATCAGCACCGGATCGGCGAACGCGCCCATGCCGAGGCCTACATCGATCGTCTGCAGGGCGTGGATCAGTACCTCGGGCAGGCGCTGGAGAACGCCCGCCGGCGGTTCGTGCAGGACATCCGTCCGCCGCGTTTCGTCTACGATCACGTGCTGCGGGACGCCCGCAACGTGATCCGCGGCGCGCCATTCGATCCGGAGTCCGACGAGAACTCGCCGCTGCTCCAGGACTTTCTCGACAAGCTCGACGGCATCGAGCTGGACTCGGCGTACCGGGCGTCGCTGGAAAGGAGGGCGACCCAGGCTCTCCGCCAGCACGTGCTGCCGGCCTACCAGGCGCTCATCGACGAGATGACCTGGCAGCGCGAGCGCGCCGACGAGCGGGATGGCGCCTGGAAACTGCCGGACGGAGACCGCTTCTACGCCTACCGGCTCGCCCAGAGCACGACCACCGGCCTGTCGCCGGACCAGGTGCACGACCTGGGGCTGCGTGAGACTGCCCGGATCCACGAGGAGATGCGCGCGATCATGGCAGAGGTCGGATTCGCCGGCACGCTGGCCGAGTTCTTCGAGTTCATGCGCACGGACGAGCGGTTCTACTACCCGGATACCCCGGAGGGACGGGAACGCTACCTGGCCGAGGCGCGCGCGATCATCGACGACATGCGCGGCCGCCTCGACGCGCTGTTCCTGCGCAAGCCCCAGGCGGACCTGGTGGTCAAGGCCGTCGAGCCGTTCCGGGAGCGGTCCGTCGGCAAGGCGTTCTACCAGCGCCCGGCGGCCGACGGGTCCCGGCCCGGGACCTACTACGCCAATCTCTACAACATGCGCGACATGCCCACCTATCAGATGCGTGCGCTGGCTTATCACGAAGGCATTCCCGGCCATCACATGCAGATCGCCATCGCCCAGGAACTGGCGGGCCTGCCGGACTTCCGGCGCTTCGGCGGCCACACGGCGTATGTGGAGGGCTGGGGCCTGTACTCGGAATGGGTGCCGGCGGAGCTGGGCCTGTACGAGGACCCGTACGAGAACTTCGGGCGCCTGGCGATGGAGCTCTGGCGGGCCGGCCGGCTGGTGGTGGACACGGGGCTCCATGCGAAGCGCTGGACCCGCGAGCAGGCCATCGACTGGCTGCTCGACAACACGCCGAACCCCCGGGGCGACGTGGTGAAGGCCATCGAGCGCTACATCGTCATGCCGGGGCAGGCCACCGCGTACAAGGTCGGCATGCTGAAGATCCAGGCGCTGCGCGAGGAGGCGGCGCAGGCCCTCGGTCCGCGGTTCGACGTGCGTGACTATCACGACGTCGTGCTGGCCAATGGCTCCGTGCCGCTGGACATTCTGGAGGAGCTGGTGGACGCCTACGTCGCGCGGGTGAGCGAGCCGCAGTAGCGGCCACCGGGCGGCCCCTTTGACACGTTTTTCACGGAGCTCCCGAATACTCCACGGGTGAATTTCCGGTATGGAATCCGGCCGTGGAGCTCGACCTCAGGATCGATCGCGACGGCAAGACAGCCAGACTGACGCTGGACGGCGCGTATCACGTCAACGACATCGCCGCGATGTACGAGCGACTCGCATCGCTCGGCGGCCCCCCCGATCTCACCGTGATGGCGCACGTCGGCGACGCCCGGGTGAAGGGCGCCAGCCTCGATGGCCTGCGTGAGGTGGATGCGGCCTTCTCGCGTTTCTCGTCGGCCTATCCCGCGGGGACCCAGGTGATCATGGTGCGCGACGGGGAGGCCGGGGGCGTGGCGTCGATGCTGGCCAATCTGGCGCAGGCGCGCGGCTACGCGCTGCGCATTTATCACGAGCGGGACGGCGTTCTGACCGAGCGTCCGGGTCTCGAGGGGGAAGGGTGACGCTCAGCCGGCGCCGGTGGCGCCACGCTGGCGGGTGATCTTGACGAACCCCGCCTGACGATCCACGACCACGCAGGCCGCATCCTGGCTCTTGGCCCAGAGGTGGATCTGCTTGAGATCCTCCGCCCGGCTGACCCGGCGCGCGAGCACCGTGAAGTCGTCCGCCAGTCGTCCGCCGAGGCGCTGCAGGGCGCCGATCACGCCCCCGGGTGTGGCCCGGGCGCCTTCGCACAGCGCCAGCTCGATCCCGTCCGGCAGACGGGTCGTGTCCACGGCGTACCAGACGTACCCCTCGAACAGATGCGCCCGGCTGGCGATCACGTGCGCCCCGCCGATCTGGTACTGGGTCAGCCAGGAGCGCAGGGTGTTCGCCCAGTGGGGGTCCGCCTCCAGGCACCAGAGCTGCTTGGCGCGATTGCCGTCGGCGTGACAGATCGCCCCCAGCGCCAGGGTCATGACGCTGACGCCGCACTGGACGATGGGGCCCGTGGCGCGGGCGGCGTGGCCGAGGCAGCTCCGCACGTAGGTCTCGGCGCTCTGGGCCAGTGGGTCGCCCCAGTGGGCATGGAGTTCCGCGACGATGGGGAAGGGCGCCGGGTCGGCGGCGCTGGCCCCGAGCCGGCGCATGCAACGGTCGAAGCCGCGGAACCGCTCGAACATCGCGGCCTGCGCGCGCAGGGACCGCAATCCCCGATGGGCGCTTTCCGGAATGGCCAGTTGCATGGCGCGTCACCGCTGGAACAGTGCCCGGAGTATACGGGCGGCGGGCCGGAGCCGGATGTGCCCTGGCGCACGAACCGCGGCTTCGGCGAACCTCCCGCAAGACCGGCCGGCGATGCGATAATCCCGGCCACAGGAGGAAGGCCATGAACGACATCGTCCCGGACGCTCTGAAGGATCCACGCATACGTACCGAGTTCGTCGACGCCAATCATCTGCGCTTCGAGGTCGACGTGTGCGGCAGCGGCGACCGGCTGGCGCTGTGTCTGCACGGATTTCCCGAGCACAGCTTCTCGTGGCGCTACCAGCTGCCGATGCTGGCGGACCTCGGCTACACCGCGTGGGCGCCGAACCTGCGCGGCTACGGCCACTCGTCGCGGCCGGAAGGCATCGAGGCGTACAGCCTCGAGAACCTGCTGGCGGATGTGGCCGGACTGATCGACGCCGCGGGCCGCCGGGAAGTGGTGCTGCTGGCCCACGACTGGGGCGCGGTGATCGCCTGGTACTTCGCCATGCGCCGCATCCGGCCCCTGTCCCGGCTGGTGATCTGCAACGTTCCCCATCCGGTGCCGATGTCCGAGGCGATGCGCTCGGGGTTCGCCCAGCTCCGCAAGTCCTGGTATGCGATCTTCTTCCAGATTCCCGGCTTGCCGGAGCGGCTGCTCGGACGCCACGACGCTGCGCCGGTGGGCGAGGCCATCCGCGGCTCGAGCTGCGATCCGGAGCAGTTCCCCGACGAAGTCGTCGAGGTCTATCGCCGCAACGCGGCCCAGCCCGGCGCGCTCACCGCGATGGTCAACTACTACCGGGCGCTGGTTCGTGGCGGCGGTGCCCGCCGGCAGCAGGCGGCCGGTTTCCCGGTGATCGAGACGCCCACGCTGATGCTGTGGGGCGAGGAAGACGTGGCGCTGACCAAGGAGACCACCTTCGGCACGGACCGGTTCGTCGAGGACCTGACGCTGCGCTACCTGCCGCGGGTGTCCCACTGGGTGCAGCAGGAGGCGCCCCAGGTCGTCAATCCGATGATCAAGGCCTTCCTGCTCGGCGAGCGCGTCCCCGAGCTGCGGTGGGAGCCCCGGCTGGTCTGACCGTCCGGCCGGCCGGTCGCGGCCGGAGGCGTCAGGCCTGGGTGGCGGGCACCGTGACCACCAGGCCGTCGAGCTCCCGGGCGAGGCGGATCTGGCAGGCGAGACGGCTGCCCGGCCCGGGACGCCACACGTAGGCCAGCATCTCCGTCTCGTCCGGGTGCGGCGCCGCCAGCAGTCCGCGGAACGGCTCGGCGACGTAGCAGTGGCAGGTGGCGCAGGTGCAGCCGCCGCCGCACTGCCCGACGATGCCGGGCACGGCATTGTCCAGGGCGGCGTCGAGCACGGTCTCGCCCGGCCTCGCCAGGCAGCGCCGGCGGCTGCCGTCGGGCTGCACGAAGGTCACGCTGATCGGGTCGTCGTCGCGACGGCCGGGCTGGGGTGTCGTGCTGGGCAATGTGACCTCGGGGCTGCGGAGCGGGTAAAATGGCGGTTTTTGCACGGAGTTTACCGCGCTTATGAAGATCGGGCTCACGGGCGGCATCGCGTCCGGCAAATCCACGGCCGCCCGCTATCTGGAACAGCTCGGCGCGTCCGTGATCGACGCCGACAAGCTCGGCCATCGGGTGTACGAGCCGGGCACGGCCGGCTTCCGGGCCGTGGTGCACGCCTTCGGCGACGACATCGTCGGCGACGACGGCCTCATCGACCGGCGCGCCCTGGGCGGCAAGGTGTTCGGCGATCCGGACGCGCTGAAGCGGCTCACCGACATCGTCTGGCCGGAGATCCGCGCCCTCGCGGAAGCGGAGATGGCGGCTCAGCTCGCCGAGGACCCGGGCCGGGTGGTGGTGCTCGAGGCCGCCGTGCTGTTCGAGGCGGGCTGGCAGGACGCGGTGGACGAGGTCTGGACCGTGGTCGTGGCGCCCGAGGTGGCCGTGGCCAGGGCCTGCGCCCGGGACGGGCTCAGCGAAGAGGACGTACGGCGTCGCCTCGACGCGCAGATGAGCAACGACGAGCGGCGCGCCATGGCCGACGTGGTGATCGACAATTCCGGCGACACCGAGACCCTGCTGGCGCGCCTCGACCGGGAGTGGCTGCGGGTGATCGGCAACGACGGCCGGAGCATGGCGGAGCAGGCGGTATGATCCTCGACCTGCACACCCATTCCATCAAGTCGGACGACGGCCGTGCCAAGGTGCGCAACTACTGCCAGTGGATCCGCACCCGCGAGGTGCCCATCGACGGCTTCGTGCTCACCGAGCACCGGCAGTTCGACGACGAGTCGGACTACTCGGCGCTGGCCGCGGAGTTCGGGCTGACCATCCTGAAGGGCAGCGAGGTGGAGACGGAGTACGGCCACGTGCTGGTGTTCGGCGTCACCGCCGGCCTGACGTCGGCCTTGGACTTCGCCGACATCCGCCTGCCGCTGGCCCGGGTGATCGACGCCTGCGAGGCCCACGGCGCGGTTCCGGTGCCCTGCCATCCGGGGCGCCCCCGGGTCGGCATGCACGCCCACCTGGCCGAGTACGGCGTGCCTGCCGGCGTGCGCATCGTGGAGGTCTACAACGGCGGCAGCCGGGACCGCGAGGACGAGATCGCCCAGGCCATGGCCAGGGAGCAGGGTTATCTCGGCATCGGCGGCAGCGACGCCCACATCGTCAGCCACATCGGCCGCTGCGCCACGCGGTTTCCCGCCGCCATCGGCAGCGAAGCCGAGCTGGTGGAGGCGCTGCGGGCCGGCGAGTTCGAGGCGATCACCAACCGGGAACAGGCGGCCTGACCGACGGCCGCCCGCCTCCGGCGGAGTGCGTCAGTCGCCCGCCTGCGGCGGGGGGATGCGTCAGCCGTCCGCGGGCCGGAACAGCGGGATCTTCAGCTCGTCGTGTTCCTCCCATTCCAGCGTCACGCGCTGGCCGCAGGCCAGGTCGCTGGTGGGATCCTTCACGCCGACCACGTTGGTCAGCAGCCGGGGGCCTTCGTCGAGGTCGACCCACGCCACGGCGTAGGGCACCAGCGTGCGGAAGAACGGGTGGTAGCTCTGCCGCACCACGCTGAAGGTATAGATGGTCCCGGCGCCGGAGGCCGTGTGCCAGCTCAGGTTGCCGCCGGTGCAGCCGGTGCAGTGCCGGCGCGGGTGCCAGACCACCGTGCCGCAGTCATCGCAGCGCTGATAGGTGAGCTTGCCGTCCCGGGTCGCTTCCCAGAACGGCCGGGTATCGAGCTCGTCGAGCTTCGGCAGGGGGCGCGTCGCGTCCGCCATGATCAGTCCCTCCCAAGAATGACGGTACCCGCGCAGTGGCGGGCGCCCAGCATGCCGCCGTTGCCGTGGGCGACGGCGAGACTGGCGTGATCCACCTGACTGGTGGACTCGCCGCGGAGCTGTCTGGCGGCTTCGATCAGCAGAAAGATGCCCCGCATGCCCGGGTGGTTCGAAGACAGCCCGCCGCCGTCGGTGTTCAGCGCAGGGCCGTCGCCCGGGCGGTCGAAGCGCAGCCGGCCGCCCTCGACCCAGCGGCCTCCTTCGCCCTTGGGGCAGAAGCCGAGGTCCTCGAGGATCGTCAGCACGGTGATGGAGAACGAGTCGTAGATCATGGCGACGTCGATCTCGTCCGGTGTGACGCCGGCTTCGGCAAAGGCGGGCGGCCCGGACTGGGCGGCCGCGCTGGTGGTGATGTCGCCGCCGTTCTCGGGATATTTCGTTGCTTCCCCAGTGCCGAGGATCCACACCGGCCGCTTGGCGCAGTTGCGCGCCACCTCGGGCGCGGCGATGACCACGGCGCCGCCGCCGTCGGAGATCATGCAGCATTCGAGCAGGTGCAGCGGGTCGGCGATCATGCGTGACTTGACCACGTCGTCGACGGTGGTCTCGCGGATGTCCAGGAATTCCAGGTCCTTCATCGCCTGGACGGCTTCCGGATTGCGCATGGCGTGCGCCCGGGTGGCCACGGAGATCTCCGCGAGCTGCTCGCTGGTGGTGCCGTACTCGTACATGTGGCGACACGCCACCATGGCGTAGTTGGCGACCAGAGTCTGGCCGACGAAGCTCTCGACGTTGTCGCCGGGCAGACCGGCGCCGCCGCGGCCACCGACACCGATGCGGGCCGCATTGCTGTGGGCCGTCGAGCCGTAGGTGAGCAGGGCCACCTTCGCCTTGCCGGCGGCGATGTCGCGGCGGGCGTGGGCAGCGTGGTACTCGTAGGAGCTGCCGCCGACGTTGGTGGTGTCGATCACGTTCGGGCGGATGCCGAAATACTCGGAGATCATGAAGCCGCTCATGGGCCCGGCCTCGCCGGCGTCGTAGATCGCGTCGACGTCCGACCAGGACAGGCCGGCGTCCTCGAGGGCACGGGCGGCACTGGCGGCCTTGATCTGCAGGGGGCTCAGCGCTCCCTCGACGTCCCGGGACGGATATTCGTGAATGCCGACGATGGCGGCGCTTCTGACTTGCGCGCTCAAGCTGGTGTCCTCCCCCTCATGCGATCCGAATGATGCGCTCCAGAGAGGACAGTCTACCGGCCCGCACAATTGATACAATGCGTTCTAACTCAACTGGCCGGGACCGACACCATGGGTAAGAAGCACGCGCCCAAGCGTAAGGACTGGAAGGCCCTCGCCGAGCAGGAGCTGCGGGGAGCCACGCTGGACGATCTGCACTGGCAGTCGCCGGAAGGCATCGAGATCAAGCCCCTCTACACGGAGAAGGATCTCGACGACATCGCCCACCTCGACAGCTTTCCGGGCCTGCCGCCCTACGTCCGCGGGCCGCGCGCCACCATGTACGCGAACCGGCCGTGGACGATCCGCCAGTACGCGGGTTTCTCGACCGCCGAGGAGTCCAACGCCTTCTACCGTCAGAACCTCGCAGCGGGGCAGAAGGGCCTGTCCGTGGCCTTCGACCTGGCCACCCACCGGGGCTACGACTCCGATCACCCGCGGGTCGCCGGTGACGTCGGCATGGCCGGGGTCGCCATCGACTCGGTCGAGGACATGAAGGTCCTGTTCGACGGCATTCCCCTCGATCAGATGTCCGTGTCCATGACCATGAACGGCGCCGTGCTGCCGGTGATGGCGGGTTACATCGTCGCCGCGGAGGAGCAGGGCGTCGCCCCGAAGGACCTGTCGGGCACCATCCAGAACGACATCCTCAAAGAGTTCATGGTGCGCAACACCTACATCTACCCGCCCGAGCCCAGCATGCGCATCGTCGCCGACATCATCGGCTACACCGCCGAGCACATGCCGCGATTCAACTCGATCTCGATCTCCGGCTATCACATGCAGGAGGCCGGGGCGAACGCGGTGCAGGAAGTGGCCTTCACCCTGGCCGACGGCATCGAATACGTGCGGGCGGCGCTCGCGCGGGGGCTCGACGTCGACGCCTTCGCGCCGCGCCTGTCGTTCTTCTTCGGCATCGGCATGAATTTCTTCATGGAGATCGCGAAGCTGCGGGCCGCACGCATTCTGTGGCACGAGCTGATGCAGCAGTTCGAGCCGGAGAAGCCGGCGTCGTCGGTGCTGCGCACCCACTGCCAGACCTCCGGCGTGTCGCTGCAGGAGCAGGACCCGTACAACAACGTGGTGCGGACCACCATCGAGGCCATGGCCGCGGTGCTCGGCGGCACCCAGAGCCTGCACACCAACGCCTTCGACGAAGCCATCGCGCTGCCGACGCCGTTCTCCGCGCGCATCGCCCGCAACACCCAGATCATCCTGGCCGAGGAAGCCCAGATCACCCGGGTGGTGGACCCGCTGGGCGGCAGCTACTACATCGAGAGCCTCACGGATGCCATCGTCCAGCATGCCCGCAAGCTCATCGAGGAGGTCGAGGAACTCGGCGGCATGACCCAGGCGGTGGACTCGGGCATGCCCAAGCAGCGCATCGAGGAAGCGGCGGCGCAGCGCCAGTCGCGCATCGAGCGCGGCGAGGACGTGATCGTCGGCGTCAACAAGTACAAGCTGGAGGAGGACACGTCCCAGTACGACGTGCTGGCGGTGGAGAATGCCAAGGTCCGGGAGGCCCAGGTGCGCCGGCTGGAGGAAGTGCGGCGCACCCGCGACGATGCCGCCGTGCAGTCGGCGCTGGACGCGCTCACCGCCGCCGCCCAGGACAACTCCGGCAATCTGCTCGATCTGTCCGTGAAGGCGGCCCGGGCGCGCGCCACGGTGGGGGAGATCTCCATGGCGCTGGAGAAGGCCTGGGGCCGTCACCGGGCGGTGGCCCGCATGACGCCCGGCGTCTACGCGGACAGCTACAACGGCGACGAGAAGTTCTCCCGGGTGCGTGACGAGATCAAGCTGTTCACCGAAGTGGAGGGCGAGGCCCCCAGCATCCTGGTGGTGAAGATGGGCCAGGACGGCCACGACCGGGGCGCCAAGGTCATCTCCAACGCCTTCAACGATTTCGGCTTCCGGGTCTCCATGGGCGAGCTGTTCCAGACGCCCCAGGAGGCGGCGAAGCTGGCGAAGGAGGAGGGCGTCCACGTGGTCGGCATCTCGACGCTGGCCGGCGGCCACAAGTCGCTGGTGCCGGAACTGATCGAGCAGCTCAAGGCCGAGGGCCTCGAGGACGCCATCGTGGTGTGCGGCGGGGTGATCCCGCGCCAGGACTACCAGGCGCTCTACGATGCCGGCGTGCACGCGATTTTCGGGCCCGGCTCGGACATCCCCGAGGCGGCCAGCCAGATCCTGAAAATGATTCCAGGAAAGAACCGTTAACCACTGATACAAATAAATAAACCGTAGGAGCGGCCTCCCGGCCGCGATGCCGATCAGCCGGGACGAAGATCGCGGCCGGGAGGCCGCTCCTACGGGGGTACGGGCATGAAGGAGTCCCCATGATCGGAAAGCTGAATCACGTTGCCATCGTCGTCCCCGACCTGGCTGCCGCCTCGGAGGTCTATCGCTCCACCCTGGGCGCCACGGTCTCCGAGCCGGTGGACCTGCCGGACCATGGCGTCACCACCGTGTTCGTGGAGCTGCCGAACACCAAGATCGAGCTGCTGCACCCCCTCGGCGAGGACTCGCCGGTGGCGAAGTTTCTGAGCAACAACGCCAGCGGCGGTATCCACCACGTCTGCTACGAGGTGGAGGACATCCATGCCGCCATCGACCGGATGGTGGACGAAGGCGCCCGGGTGCTCGGCGACGGCAAGCCCAAGACCGGCGCCCACGGCCTGCCGGTGGTGTTCCTGCATCCGAAGGACTTCTGCGGCACCCTGATCGAGCTCGAGGAGGTCGGCGAGCCCAGAATCGCCGCTGCCGGATGAACCACGGCAGCCTGGACGAGCGGTCCCCGCGGAGCAGGCGGCCACGGTAGCGCCGGCGGACAGCGGCGTTCCGGCGGCGCCCTTCGGCGCCGTGCTGGGCACGGCCCCGGGCGGCGTCGCCGCGCATTCCTCGGACTACGACAGCGCCGATGAGCGGGAATACCCGAACCGCGCGGCCTTCCGCAGCGAGCTGGACGGCGTCTACCTCGGCTACAAGTGGCAGTGCGTCGAGTTCGCCCGGCGCTGGCTGTACGTCAACCGCGGCTACGTGTTCGACGACGTGGCCATGGCCTACGAGATCTTCCGGCTGGACTCGGTGCGCCGCATCGATTCCGGCGAGCGGCTGCCGCTGCGCGCCTTCCGCAACGGCGCCCGGCGCCGGCCGGAACCGGGGTGCCTGCTGGTTTGGGACGAGGGCGGCACCTTCGAGCGCACCGGCCACGTCGCCGTGGTGGTGGAGGTGTCCGATCAGTGGGTGCGGATCGCCGAGCAGAACTTCGATCACCGGCCCTGGCCGGACGGCGCCGGCTGGGCCCGGGAGATCCCGGCGCGGGTCTCCGGCGACGGCGGCTACTGGCTGCGTTGCGGCTTCGGCGAGGCGGGCATTCTCGGCTGGGTCATCCAGACCGGTGACGACCGTTACGCGGAGACCTTCCTGCCGCCGGACCCGCGGCTGTTCGAGGTCCGCGTCGGCCTGACGCCGGACCGCGGTCAGGGCGACGCGGCCTGGCTGAACGTGGCCAATCCGGACGAGGCGGCCTACGTGGCCATGATGGGGGCGCACAGGCTCGCGGCGGCAGACCGCAACCAGCGCCGCTTCGTGGTGGTGTCCGAGACCGCGCTCGAGGCGCTGGAGCGGGCCACCAACGAACTCCACGCGCTGTTCATGCACGCCACGGACTACGTGCTGCGGGATGACGCGCTGCTGGCCCGCTTCGGCATTCCCCGGGCCGTGTGGCCGCGGATCCGCCAGTCCTGGGACAACCGGCGCAGCCAGATGGTCACCGGCCGCTTCGACTTCGCCATCGCCGACGGGCAGCTCAAGGCCTACGAGTACAACTGCGACTCGGCTTCCTGTCACATGGACGCCGGCAAGGTCCAGGGCCGCTGGGCGCACCAGTTCGGCTGCACGGTGGGGCGGGACCCGGGCGCGCCGCTGTCGGCGGCGCTGGTGGCCGCCTGGCGGCACAGTGACGCCGCCCGCCGACGCGGGCCCGACGAAGTCCTGCACATCCTAATCGACCGGGATCTCGAGGAGACCTACCACGCGCTGTACATGCAGGAGGCGCTGTCGGCGGCGGGCATTCCCTCGAAGCTGCTGCAGGGCATGGGCAGCGCGGCCTGGGGACGCGACGGCGAGGTGGTGGACGGCGACGGCGTGCCGATCCGCTGGGTGTGGAAGACCTGGGCCTGGGAGACCGCCCTCGATCAGCTCCGGGCCGAGTGCGAGGACGACGACGCCGTGGCGATGCCGGGCGCACGCCGCGACCGTCCCGAGCGGCCGCGGCTGGTGGACGTGCTGCTGCGGCCCGAGGTGATGGTCTACGAGCCCCTGTGGACGCTGATTCCCAGCAACAAGGCGATCCTGCCCGTGCTGTGGGAGATGTACCCGGAGCACGTGCACCTGCTGAACAGCGCCTTCGAGCTGACGGATACCCTGCGCGCCGGGGGGCACGTGCAGAAGCCGATCGTCGGCCGCTGCGGCGCAAACATCGCGATCGTCGATGAAAATCAGAAGGTTATCGAAGAGACCGAAGGTAACTTCGAAGAGCGCGACCAGATCTACCAGCAGCGTTTCATGCTGCCCCGGGTGGCCGGGGACTACATCCAGGTCTGCACTTTCTCGGCGGGCGGCTTCTACGCCGGAAGCTGCGTGCGCATCGATCCCACGCCGGTGATCACCGCGGACAGCGACCTCGTGGCGCTGCGGGTGCTCGACGACGTGGCGTTTCTGGAGGACGACTGGCCGGGCCGGGTGGCCGAACCGGCAACCTACGAGATCTGATCCGACCTGGAACGGCCGGGGCGCGGGCGCCCGCCGTGGCGGCGGGCGCCGTTCGGGGCGTTACTCGAACTCGAGGATGGGCTGGTCCACCGCCAGGCTGTCGCCCTCGCCGGCGAGGATCTCCTTCACGACGCCGTCGTCGGTGGCGCGCAGGCTGTTCTCCATCTTCATCGCCTCGACCACGGCGAGCTCCTCGCCGGCCTTGACCTCGTCGCCCACCGACACCAGCAGGCGCACCAGCAGCCCGGGCATCGGCGACAGCAGGAACTTCGACAGGTCCGGCGGCTTCTTCTCCAGCATGTGCCCGGTGAGTGCGGCCTCCACCGGCGTCACCACCAGCACGTCGAGCTGGGCACCGCGGTGGAACAGGCGGTAGCCGGCCCGGTGGTTGTCGACCTGCACCGTGACCTCACGGCCGTTCACGGTGGCGTGCACCAGGTTCTCGCCGAAGCGCCAGTCCGTGTGGATACGGTGCACGTTGCCGTCGTGGACCACCTCGAAGCCGTGGTCGACGGCCCGCACGGTCAACGGGTAGTGGGTGCCGTTGGCGATCACTACCCAGTCGTCCCGCAGGGACCGCTCGAAGCGGCGGATCTGGCCCGTCAGGTCCGCGGTGCGGTCGACGTGGCGCTTGTGCACGACGGCGGCGACGGCCACGGGGATGATCGGGTCGGTCTGGGGCACGTCGGCGGCGTGGAAGCCGTCCGGGTACTCCTCGGCGATGAAGTTGGTGGTGAGCCGGCCTTCCTTGAACCGCGGATGCAGAATCAGCGCGTTGAGGAAGCTGATGTTGTGGGACACGCCGCGGATGTAGTAGCGGTCGAGCGCGTCCGCCATGGCGGCGATGGCGGCGTCACGGTTGTCCCCGTAGGTCACCAGCTTGGCGATCATCGGGTCGTAGAACATCGACACTTCGCTGCCTTCCTCGATGCCGGTGTCCACCCGCACCGTCGACGACTCCGGCGGCGGCTCGTAGTGGGCCAGCCGGCCGATGGACGGCAGGAAGTTGCGGAACGGGTCCTCGGCGTACACCCGGGACTCCAGGGCCCAGCCGGTGAGCTTCACGTCGTCCTGGGTGAGCGGCAGCTTCTCGCCGTAGGCGACCCGGATCATCAGCTCCACCAGATCCTGGCCGGTGACCAGCTCGGTGACCGGATGCTCCACCTGCAGCCGGGTGTTCATCTCCAGGAAGTAGAAGTTCTTGTCGGCGTCGACGATGAACTCGACGGTGCCGGCGGAGCAGTAGTCCACCGCCTTGGCCAGGGCCACCGCCTGCTCGCCCATGGCGCGCCGGGTCTCCTCGTCGAGGAACGGCGAGGGCGCTTCCTCGATGACCTTCTGGTGGCGGCGCTGAATGGAGCACTCGCGCTCGCCGAGGTAGATGACGTTGCCGTGGGTGTCGGCCATCACCTGGATCTCGATGTGGCGCGGCTCCTCGATGAATTTCTCGGCGAACACCCGGTCGTCGCCGAAGCTCGAGCGGGCCTCGTTGGCGGCGGCCGTGAAGCCGTCGCGGCACTCGGCGTCGTCGCGCACCACCCGCATGCCCTTGCCGCCGCCGCCGGCGCTGGCCTTGAGCATCACCGGGTAGCCGATGTCACGGGCGATCTCCACCGCGTGATCGGGGCTCTCGATCTCGCCGGTGAAGCCGGGAATGGTGTTGACGCCGGCGTCCTTCGCCAGCGCCTTGGAAGTGATCTTGTCGCCCATCGAGGTGATGGCGTGGGTGCGCGGGCCGATGAACACGATGCCGGCGTCGTCGAGGGCCTGGCAGAACTTCGCGTTCTCGGACAGGAACCCGTAGCCCGGGTGCACGGCCTCGGCGCCGGTGTCCTTGCAGGCCTGGACGATCCGGTCGATCACCAGATAGCTGTCGGAGGAGGGGGCGGTGCCGATGCGCACGGCCTCGTCGGCCATGCGCACGTGCAGGGCCCGGGCGTCGGCGTCGGAGTAGACCGCGACGGTCCGGATGCCCATGGCGCGGGCGGTCTTGATGACGCGGCAGGCGATCTCGCCCCGGTTGGCGATGAGAATCTTCTTGAACATGGACTGCGACCTCAGAGCGGAATGTTGCCGTGTTTGCGCCAGGGGTTTTCCAGCTTCTTGTCCCTGAGCATGGCGAAGGAGCGGCACACCCGCTCCCGGGTCTCGTTGGGCATGACCACGTCGTCGATGTAGCCACGGCCGGCGGCCACGAAGGGGTTGGCGAAGTGGTCCTGGTACTCCTGGGTGCGGCGTTCGATGGCCTCGGTGTCCCCGGCCTCCTTACGGTAGATGATTTCCACCGCGCCCTTGGCGCCCATGACCGCGATCTCGGCGCTGGGCCAGGCCAGGTTGACGTCGCCGCGCAGGTGCTTGGAGGCCATCACGTCGTAGGCGCCGCCGTAGGCCTTGCGGGTGATCAGCGTGACCTTGGGCACCGTGCACTCGGCGTAGGCGTAGAGCAGCTTGGCGCCGTTCTTGATGATGCCGCCGTACTCCTGGGCGGTGCCCGGCATGAAGCCCGGCACGTCCACCAGCGTCAGGATCGGAATGTTGAAGGCGTCGCAGAAGCGCACGAAGCGCGCCCCTTTCTTGGACGAGTCGATGTCCAGGCAGCCGGCCAGCACCATGGGCTGGTTCGCCACCACGCCGACGGTGGAGCCCTGCAGGCGGATGAAGCCGATGACGATGTTCTGGGCGTAGTCGGGCTGCAGCTCGAAGAAGTTGCCCTCGTCGGCGACCTTGGTGATCACTTCCTTGATGTCGTAGGGCTTGGAGGCATCCGCCGGCACCAGCGTGTCCAGGGACGGCTCCCGGCGGGTGGCCGGGTCCTCGGTCGGCCAGCGCGGCGGCTTCTCCCGGTTGTTGGCGGGCAGGAAGTCGAAGAACCGGCGCGTCAGCAGCAGCGCCTCGATGTCGTTGTGGAAGGCGAGGTCGGCCACGCCGGACTTGCGGGTGTGGATCGACGCGCCGCCGAGCTCCTCGGGCGTCACCACCTCGTGGGTCACGGTCTTCACCACGTCCGGGCCGGTGACGAACATGTAGGAGCTGTCCTCCACCATGAAGATGAAATCGGTCATGGCGGGGGAGTACACGGCGCCGCCGGCGCA
>MDTG01340101.1_pt1 | contig 17559 bp, 11 predicted proteins | sample 811421 | NCBI WGS metagenome assembly MDTG01 (sample SAMN05326645, study PRJNA326480) | marine metagenome | isolation source: seawater | place: Pacific Ocean: South East | collected 2011
CCACAAAACAATCCGGCTATACAGACCTGGGGATTCAAGACTGGGATGCAAAGGGCAACGGAGGCTATGTTACTAAAAATGTTCCAAGGGCTGCCACCTTTGGTAAGGCCGAAGGAGGGTATTTTCTCGATGAAGATGGCGGAATCAAATCATGGGCAAACTTGAATGATTACATGGACATATTGAAGAACACTGAATTTCTTTACAACGAAGATGGAGAATTAACAGAAGAAGGCGAGAAATGGATTTTATCCAATCCTAATATCCGACCATACTCATCGTGGCTTAAATTTGCGACAAACTTGTCTGTGTGCGCTGCGCTATCAGCCCAGCCCGAGTATTGGCATGATGGTAAATGGCAAAAGAAGATACCAACTCAGAGGGTTACAGAAGATGATGGTATGTTTGAATATGTATTCAGAATGCCACGACAATTGTTACCAGGGCACCCGCAAGAAACTATGGAGGGTGGTGCCTTCGCCATTGAAAACCAAAGGTTCACTTACCCTTGTGCCCAGTATGACGACATAGGATTTAACCGAGTTGGCTATGAGAATCACGAAATAAAGGAAGTTGATGGAGCCAGATTCAGATACTCGGAGCAGATTCAGTTAGAGATAGTAGCAGACTTGAATGGCGGTATGATAAACACAGACCGCTCAATTGCATTAGCGGACCCCGATAATTTCGCATATAGTACGGTCCAAGACATAGACCGGTCGTTCTATGAGTTAGGTAAGTTCCAGCATGGTAATCATATAGTATTCATCGGCAAGGGATTAGATGTAGTGCATCATATCTTAGTGTCCACGAAAAAGGACTTACTTAGCATCGCCCAATCTAAGAATACGACCATTAACGAGATGTTAAACGCTGGTTGGGCTGAACAATACTATTCCACAATCTCAGACCCTGGAATTCTCAATACTGATGAGTTTGGCTACCTAATTAAGAAAAAAGCCATCAAGTCCAGCGATTTAATCGACGACCCGTCATCAATAGATTCTTTCCAACACATATTTGAAAACATCTTCGGGCAGCGCCTTACCATTGATTTATTCCGTAATTTGCTCAATTCAAGTATTATGATTGGGGGCCACACACAAGCGGAGTTAGCCGAGTTAAATGTCAATATGGATAATGTTAATCTGAAGTTCTCACCACTTCCGGGGCAAATGGGTGAAGAAGGTAAAGAACATCTGTTCAAAACGATATACGATGATGTTCCCTACGAGCACCCGTTTTCTATTGCGATATTTGAAATCCCAGAGGGATATGTAGGACCTGCTCCGGTAGTTGCACCGACACTGAATGGCGTACAGATTAGCGACCAAGAAGCACAGGCGATTATTGATGCGGCGATACCAGAAGAAATCGCAGCGCTTGATTACCAGCATGTTGCGGGGCCAAAGAAAGTGTATTATCGCTTCAGTAATCCATTAGGTCGAGAGAAAGACGGTGGTGAAGAGGACTTAGCAGCGGAGATAGAATTCCAACTTGAAAAGAAGCGTCTGGGCCTCTCAAGAATTGAAACCTTTGCTACTGATGATGCCACGGACTTTGAGCCCGAAGAAGTTGAGTTGTATGATGCAGCGCAGCAATACGAAGAGGATAACTTGAGTGACGACGATGACGATGACGATGGCGGGTCGACACCTTTGTTTTCTCTTTCTCTTCCCTCATTGCCTAATCCATTCGCCAGATTCAAGACAGATAACTTGCTGCGTAAGCACACGCTGATACCAGTTGGGTCGAAAGAAAAGATTGAGAAAGAGAACGGAGAGTGATACAATGTATGTGATAGAGGACGTAACAAACCGCTACTCAGCGGACCACATCACTGACCTTGGTTCAATGAACAAAAGGCCCGACAGAAGATTCCGTGTCAATGAAGTCTATATCATGAACGGTTTGGAAAACTCCAAAACAGAAGCGACTCAAATTACAATGCTCAATGGCTTTAGTGAGAAGCCACTTACAATCAAACCGACTCTTCGGCCCCGCATTGGTTCTGGTGCTGCTATGGAGTCCCGACGCAAGCGCCGAGGGCCAGGTCTTGGTTCATACGCTCCAAATTACATGACCCGCTCGACTTTATCTTCAATGAGTGATGATGTTAAGTCTTTGCAAAGGCAAATAGACAGTCGAGCAAAGGTGCCTGCCTGGGCTGAGTCTTACATTTACACTGCTGGTGATAGAGTGAACACGGTTGAAGAATACATGTCGCACAGACAAAACTTAGCCGGCGCTTCTAACCTTGGTGATTACACAGGACCAAGCCTTGACTTTTCAGCGTCAAGCGATTTCCCTTATTTTGAAACAAATCCCAATAAAGAAATGAAAACACTACTTGCACTGGGCACCGGACTTGCAGTTCTTACTATTTTAGTAGTCCCCATTTCAATGCTCCTAAAAAGGGGGTTTGAAATGACCGAATCCTTCTTCGATGCCGCATCAGGTTGGCAAAGGCTGCAAAGAGCAGGAGCAGATAGAAAACTATCAGAAAACAGAATGAAAAACGAGGCATAATTAGGTGATAAACATGGTTGACCCAGACGCACTAAACGCATTAATTGAAAACTACCTCGACCGTGTCGATGATTACATCGAGGCGTATAAGTTAGACTCAAAAAGAGGCACCGAAGTCCTTGACCCGATTCAAGAAGAAGTTGATGGGACCATCGACCGTCTAAGGATGAATGCCCCCTACTCCACTGTCTCCTCACTTCGTTTGGACTCCAACCGTTCTCTCGAAAGGATTGAGGGTGCATTATGTGCAGTAACTAATCAGAATCTTAGTGGCTTGGGCACACTTCCAGCGGCCCGTTCAGTTTCAGACAATTCAGTTTGGGGCGTAACTTGTGCTACTGTAACTGCCAAGATAGCAGCCGTAACTGACAGATTCTCTAACTTATTGGTTAACATGGATGCCAACCGCCGCAACCAGTATGACACTAACTTCTCTTACATCATTGACCAAGGTAATGCAAGCATGCAGCAAAACAATTCAGACGAAGCAGCAGCAGCATACCTAAAGTGGGCAACTGGTGAAATTAGTAAGATTGAGCGCAATCTTGTCAACTTACAGAACCAATCAGCGGCTGAGATGCTTCAAGTCCTTCTCCAAGAGAAAGACACTGAAAGGTTATCCCTACTATCACAGGCAAAGTCTGTGGAGAAAGGAATGAGCGATTCTAACAAGAAAGTTATCAACATGCACAACAAGAAGGCTATGGAAATACTTCAAGAGATGGCGCAAAATCCGACCACATACGACGGCAGTGTTCGTGACAGAAAGTTCCGCTTGGTTGACAAGCATCTTGCTAACATTCACCAAATTGTGCAACTTCACGGTAACTCAATGGATATGCTCGGCGGAATGTTCACTTCACCAAAGAATCTCTCTGGAATCCATAGGCAGCGTGAAAACAACGCAGTCAATTTTGTCCCAAAGAGAACACGCCGCAAGTCAGCACCACCACCCAATACTCGGGCGGGAAAAATGGGAAACCTCGGTTCAGCCCATGAGGATGAACTTGGGGTGTTTGATTTAACCGAACCAGAAATGACCCGCCCCTATGGTGAGCGCGCCGTTAAGACCGCCGCAATCATGGCTGGTTTAGGCGCAGTTGTAATGGGTGCAAGGCACAAGATGAGGAAGTGAGAAGATGGTAATGAGCCGAAACATTGACTTTGATGACGTGATAGAGATGACAGAGGGCGAGGCGTCAGTTATGGACCCGGCGTTCTCCGACGAGGATATTGTGGAATCTGGGCAGGCGTTGGAAATGATGGAAAATACACAACCTAACCCACGCAATAGCGAACGAATTCCTTGGCAGGCATTGCGTCTTCCTGGCGCAAGAACCTCAGAAAGGGGGAGAATCGAACGATTCATCATGGCTCCTCTTAGGAAACTTGTTCCAGGTTATTCGCCGAGTAGCGAAATCCGTTCATCACCATTCGCTTACTTGATTAGTGCTAAGTTATGGACTCAATACATCAACAACATGGATGCCCAAGATTTTGGTGCAGAATTGAATGCAGCAGTATCAATGGAGGAGCGTGCTTCTCTATACCTGTTTGCAGAAGAGTGGCGCAACGATGTAGCACACACACGCTTCAAGACCCGCTTGATTGACGACCCAAGCGTCAATGTTGGTAATGAAGTTGCTAAGGGACAGATAGTGTATGATGTTCTAACTGGTGCAATTCGCCAGCGTGGCGGTCAAGCAAACACTCAGTATAACCGAATGTTCCGCTTAGCCATGGACATTTTGCAGTCTATCCGCATGCGCTACTACAATTACTACTCTGTTAACCTACTGCACCGTGATGAAGGCAGTAATGTGTACGAAGAATTCCTTTCACGCTATGTTCCAATGGAGGCACACGAAGTTGCCATCATTAGTGAGATTGAAGGCGGAATTGCTGCACATGGCCGTGCATACGCATCACAAACAACCAGCCCTGTAACAGACCCAGTGCAAAACTTTGCACTAATGCAGAGAGCAGTTGAGTCATATTCAATTGGTGATACTCGCACTGCTCGCTCTGCTCTCGGACTACTATTAGGTGCACCTATTTCATACAAGTCATCGGTTGCTTACTCAGTCAACGCAGACGTATATGGTCGCCCGCAAATCGTTAGAGAGGGTGGCTTGGTTATGGCAAAAATCGCCACGAAGGTGTTCAAAGAATCCGGCAAAAAGGGTACGAATAGGGTGTTAATTGCTAAGGGCACTGATAAGGATGGTAACGAAATTACATTGGACGTAAAGAATACGGGGGATATTACGAACAGGCCGAACGAACTTTACGAGGCTACATTTATTGAAGTCAAATCATTCAAAGACCCAACACCACTGAATTACCTAATCTTCCCGAAAAATAAAGACGGCTCGATTCAAACACTTACAGTCAAGCAGTGGGGAGAGCAACTACCCAACTTGGTTAGCACCGCACAAAGCGCCCAGGAAACCAGTGAGAATACCGAGCGTAGGCGCGGTAATGTAAGAGGTAATCCCGTCAGACACAACATGCCGTTGTTGTTTAGCGAAGATGGCAGAGGACAGGGACTTACAGCCGATAGCCCAGCAGCAACGGCACTTGGCCTATGGCTACAGCCCGGGCTAATTCCCGGACAATTAATCGGCAGTATGATAGATAAGCCCAATGGCAAAGAGCAGACAACCAATGCGCTCAAACTGGCCCTTGCAGAAGCGTATAATAGGCAGTATAGGCTCCAACAACAAAAAGCACCAGAGTCGTTCCAGCAGAAGGCTTATGCCGATGCTCAAACAATTGAGGATTTAATTTCTGCACACGAACATGTCCTCGACACAGGATTGTGGAAGGTTAAAGACTCGGCTTACCAATACTTCTTGGATGAGTTAAAGCCTTATTACAAACCCTTCCAACGAGAGAGATTGGAAATGCCACCTCCACCAGCATCAATGCCGTCATTACCAGAAGATGACGCAAGGTTCAACGCCGCCCCAGGTACAAGGTTAAGATTAGAAGAGAAACCCCGAAAGCCACGCCGAGGGACAAAACACCCATACGAGTTCGAAACTTTAGCAGAAGCCAAAGCCGAAGCAAACCGTCGTCGTAGTAGTGGGTTAGGAACCCGCTATATAGTAGTGAAGAGGAGCGATGCAGAACTGCGTGTAATGGCCCCACTCAAGCGCAAATTCAAGTATTACGTAATGAACATCTATATGGGTGGGGTGAAGCCTAAAGGAACTGTTTATGATACTAATGAGCCTACCAATAATCCTGGCGTCAAAATTAACTCACAACACGAACCAAATTGGTTCGACCCGACGGTAAAGCCAAAGTTGAATCTTAGAGAAGATAGGACATATCAAATTACATTACAATCTGCAAAACCAGGCAGAGGGACAAGAGAATTCTATGTGGAGGGGGTAACTGCTGAAAATTTCGAAGTAGCCATGAGGGAAGTCATGGGCAGGGACGTTGATGGTAGTTACTATCCCGATTTTTTAGATAGTCTTAATGAGGGAGGCCTCACAGGGCTGCAATACCTCAAACCAGTTCACCAAATGTCTATGGGCGACACCGCTTACGACGTTCGAGGGTTTTACCAGCGAGGCACAGAAGCATTGTTTGGTGGTAAAGTGCTTCGCAAATACAACAAAGAATGGGACGCCAGACTCAGAAAAAAGAGGCAGAAGAAAGAGGAAGATAAGACTCCAAATGTAACGTGGCGCAACCCCGTAGCAGTCGGCGCAGGTCAGCACTTCTTCATTCAAGTGTTGCCAAAGTCTCGCATGTCTTTCACTGCAAAGCAGAAGAAGATGGCAAAGTCAAAGCGCGCCAAGACTCCAATGGTTGGAACCGCTGGAAGAGACTCAACAGGCTTCCATGATATATTCGGCGGCCTTGAGAAGGCTGGTTACATCGCATGGAAAGGAACCGACAAAAAGACTGATAAGGCTGCACCATGGATGATTCAACTCCCTAAGAAGCGTGGCAAGCGTGGTTCTATTGCTTTCAAGGCAAAGCGTGTTACTAAGGATGGCAAGTCATACAAGACAATCCGCCCATTCACTAAAGACCGCCAAGTGTTGAAAGCATGGGATAAGTTCACCAAACTATACGGTGAGCCAATCTTTGCGGAGAACAAGAACAAACCAAACCTGTTCCGTATCGCTCGAAAGGGCCGTGGGACATTCTATAACAGGAAGTGAGTAAATGGAAGATACACTGATGAAGGCAGCATTGGTTGGTGGCGTCGCTGGCGTCACTGGACTTGCTAACATAGTTGATGAACAATACCTTAGCAAGAAACTTGGTTTCGGTCGCCGTGACAGTGCATCAAGTTCATTCATGCGTGGCGCTCTAATTGGAGGAGTGGCTGCAATTGGTTTGGCTCTTGTAAGAGGAAATACCCGTGCTATGGACATGTTTGGTCTTGGTGCAAGTATGACTATCAAAGACATGATGGATGAAAGCCCGACTGCTCACCAAGCACCAATGCCACATGTTTCTCGCGAACTCTCACCTCCAGAGGATTACATTTGGGCAGAGAATGATGGTGCAAAGTATCTTATCTTAGACCCAAAGTATGCTCTATGAGGGGGGATAGATAATGCACACAGTACCAGGAAATCTTCGTGGCGCCTCACTCGGGGCAGCGCACAAGTGGGTCCGTTCCCAAACCAGTGCTGGTGAGTATTCTCTAAGTGATGCTAATGGCAACAAAGTCAGTTTGACTGACCTAATTAGTGGACATGTAAGTGAAGTCCAGATTAGTAGCACTCGTAATAACCCAGCGCACCCAGCAGTGTTTGAGCCGATTGATTACGGAATTAACACTAATGTCAATCTAACACACATTCTTCCAGACGAAGTCACACCCGCCATGGTTACTTCTATGGTTCACAATGAGGGTCTTTTCGGCGCCGTTCAATCGCTAAGTATGTTGCTTAACCGTGAAGTTACTGAAGAATCGTTCATGACTCCTGGCGCTATGGCTATTCTTTCAGCCCGCACTATTGCTGACCAACCAGTGCTTGATTCAAGACTGATAAGAACCAACCCAGACCCAATAGGATTTGGCAGAAGCAGGGGTGGCCGCCTTCTTGGACAAGAGGTTGCTCAGATGGACATGGCGATGAAAAAGCATGTTGAGCAGATTGTCAACAAGCAACTTGCCGACGCTAAAACTACCGCAGATATTGCGACTATCGAGAAGTTTGTGAGAGATGTTTTGACACCATATTTGTTAGCCGCTGAGGCTAACCGCCAAGCATTGAAGTATATTTCACAATATGTTGTACCATCTGCAAACCGCATGGGTTACATCAAGGAAGGCGATTTGGACGCACAGTTCAAGCACATAGCACATCACATGGCTACTTCACCACGAGATTTCTATTATGGTAAGCAATACGCTCTCATAGCCCATCCTGGGTTCTTATTCCCGCAGTATGGTGCTATTGCTCTCCCGACACCTACTTCAAAGAAGGAAAAGAAAGTAGCCGGCAAGATATTCTCCCTAATGTTGAACGCTGGTAATCCTCCACGGTTTGAGGGCAACCAATTGAAAATGAGAACAGATGATTCTGCAAGAGGCCGCTTTAAGTCAATTACTCCCCCAATCGAGTGGCTTAACCAATCCGACATTGGTGTAGGCCCTGTAATTGATTGGGAATTCATCAAAGACCGCATGAAGAAGTTCGACATCGGTGGTGTAATTCGTGGAGTAGCGTTGGCTTCTAAGTCAGCAACACGAAGCCAGTTGGAGGAACCACATGTGTTCGTCGAGGCATTCAAGAAACTCTCAAAGAAGGACCGACAGGAATTCATCAAGGATGTAGCCGACAAGCCGGTAATGTTCATTATGGATTTGCCTGGAATTCGCCCACGCCCACTTAACTGGCCCGACAAGTTAGTGATGGCAAGTATGGAGGTGCTTGCTAAGTACCGTGGAAAGGATTTCGACTTCCCTCTCGCCTTTGGAGATAATGATTTCCTTGGTAATTCTATTGAGGCTGGTATAATTACTTTCAAGCATAATGGCACCGACTATTCTCTTGACCTGTCGAAAGGTCAAACTGCTTGGGATGGCTTGACAAGCGGAGTAACTGACCCTATGGAATCTAAGGCAATTCTTAGTGCGGGCTATGACGCCGTAAAGAATTCTAAGTTAAAGATAAGAGTGAGCAAAGGCTTGTCTCTTACCAACTTGCTTACCGAGGCAGTGTCCCTTTCTATATCAAAATATGAATATGAACCGAGCAAGGAGGACATTAAGTTAGCCACCGCTATTTTACTCGTAGCACTATCGAAACTCGATGAGAGTTCTGGATATGTGCAGGTGAGTGGACTTGCTGACCGATTGAGCCAGATGGTCGAGGACAGTAGTAGGGAAGCCGGGAGTGAACTTTCGACATATGTAGGAACTTTGGTAACAAATGCAGAGGGAGGAAATACTGCTGACCTCGCTGCATTGATGGCATTGCGAACAGTTCTAAAGGGGGGTTGAAATGACTACACTATCACAAGAACAGTTCAAAGAATTACAATCCAAAGTAGGCGGCCTTCCACTGACAGAGGCTGAGCGTGCATCACTAATTCAGACTCTTGACAAGGAAATCGAAGAACTGCAAAACACAATTCAGTCTAAGATACCGAAGGATATGGCAGACGAAATCACAAACTTGGCAACAATACAGGCCGAGCAAATAGCAGAAAGTGCTGCTAAGATTCTAACAACCAAGATGCAAGCAAGAGTGCCTGCTTCTATTCTCGGCACTGTCGACGTCCCAGCAGACTTTGGTGGGCTTTCAGAAACAATAAACTTGAAGGCTGATGAGATATTCGATGATGTGGGTAAGTTTCACGACCAGTTTTCTAAGAAGAACATACCTGGTGCCAACGAGTGTCTCACAGACATTTTAGAGACCGGAGAGAGCGCTGAGATAAAACTTGCATTTAGCGAAATCAAGAATCTATTCGGTTCTGATAAAAAATACATGAAAGAAATCAAAGGTCAGATTGATGCTTTCGTCGCAGTCAATAAGTTATTCTCCAAGCAATACAAGAGGCTCGATGGTAAGACCACTCTCGACTCATATTATGTAGCGCGTGAACTTGCTCAAGATTTTCTTGCACAAGAAAAGAAAGTCGAAACTAAAAAATTCAATACCTTCTTTGAAGGGCGATACGAAATTGGTTTTTCGTATGTTGTGGATGAAGACATGCTCACCCGCTATGATGACATCATTGGTGAGTTGGAAAATGCAGCAGGGGTTGAAGATAATATAATCCGTGACTATTACCTTGTGGAAGAGACTGGTCTAACCCCGAAAAGTATTGAGAACTATGATTTCAGTGAGCGGGCAAGCGCAGTAGCACGCGACTTCTTCAAGACAGTCACCCAAGCGGACTTTGATGCTATGAGTACAGACGAAATCAGAGAGGCAATCAAGGGGATTGCGATTCGTCACGCACGTTCAACATTCCAATCTTACAAGAGTCGAGGTTTGACTGCTGCTGGTAAGGTATCTGATATACTAATTGAGAATACTAAAGCGGCGGCTGAATTCGTGGTTGCTGGTGGGCAAGTTGCAGCGGAAATGGGCATTGAGGCAGGTAAAGCGGCACTTGAAGCAAGGCGAGAACGCATAGAAGAAGAAAGAGAACTGAGTGAATTCGCTGCCTCACTAAAGCCAGAAGACTTTGGCATACCAGCCGCCTCGATGAGAGGAGACAATGAAGACATCTTAGGAATAAAGAAAAGACTCTTGAAGGAAGGAGCAGCAATCACGGCAGCGAAATCAATGGAAGACTCTTTGAAGCGGGACCTCAAATCTTACCATCAGAATCGTCTCGATGCGATACTTCTCGAACAAGCGGCATTGATGCCGGATTCTGTTGATACGAAGTATTTCGGCGACGAGGAAGAGATACGAACAAAAGAGGCCAAGAGACTCCAAAAAGAAAAGGAGCAAATCTATGCAGACGCTGCTGCTGATGGTATAGTATTGGACAACCCTCGGACAATAACGAAGCCAAAAACCCAGCACCAAAGGAGGCTACGCAGCCAATTGAAATGTCCTCGATGTGGCACTCCTATGGACACAGAAAAGGCCCGACGAAGAGGTTGCCCAAACTGTATAATCAAGTCCTCAGAGCAAAGGCAGCAAGATGCTAAAGAATTCGAGGCTTACTTGGAGGAACAGAGACTCGCCGCACAACAAACCAATGAGGGCGGAAGGGTACGAAGATATAATCCAGGGGTGTCTTGGTATGATTGAGTGTCCTGTCTGTAACTCTTACAATCCCGACGGTGTAGTCGCCTGTATGGTTTGTACACAACCTCTGCCAAAGTCCAACCCGACAGTGTTCCATGAGTATGGCAAGAGTAAGGCAAAGTTAGCGCTTTTTAACTTAGAAGATGCAGTTCTTGACAACGCAGCGGCTACCAGAGTAGCAACGCGCAAGCAAACCAAGAAAGGCAGAAAGTTCGATTTCGAATTGGCTCAGAATCTGGAAAAAGATGTGCTGATTCCGGGCGCTAAGAACTTCATTGACGACTTAGTCCAGGATGGATTCAAGGTTGCTTTTGTGAGCCAAAAGTCCAAAGAACACATGTTCCGTCAAAAGGAACACCTCCAACAACTCGGAATACCATTGATGTCAGACGCCCGTGGTGTAATGCTATACATGTCAACAGATAGCAAAGTCATCAAGGACTTGAAGGAAATGTATGACATTCAGTTCTTTTTCGGTGAATCAGAAAAGACGGCAAAGCGCGCACGCATTCCCGGAGTCTATCGAAATATAGAGGAATATACCGGTGTTCGTGCCAACCCATATCTTGCCCCAGAAGAAGGCAAGGGGGCTTACACATTAGTTAACCCACTACCAAATCCACCACTCAAGCCAAAGCGCAAGAAGATGAAAAATGGTAAGTATCGCAAAGAACCTGCCAAGAATTATGTTCAGCGCTTTATGGACGACCCTAAGATGAGTGCAGAGTTCCCAGACCGAAGCCAGCGTTATGCAGTGGCTATGAGTTATGCTGAGGAGTTTTACGGGGCGAGGGCCAATCCTCCAGTAAGCAACCCACCTTCAAACAAGAAGATGAAGAAAGCCAAGAAGGTGTATAAGTCGTTCAATCAAAAAGACCCCGTCGAGATAAAGAACGAAATGGTTGATGTGGGTGATGTCTGGGTTTCACTTGGTAAGGCGTGGTGTATTGGATATAGAAGCGGCAAGGAAGGACTTGGCGACGAGCAAAAATACATTCATCATTTCGGAGTGGATGAGGAAACGGGTAAAAAATATGAAGAGCCCGAACTATACCTGTCCATGCCGGAGAAAGGAAAGCCAATGCTTATGTTGAAGGGTGGTGGCTGGAAAGTCAAGAGCGCAGATGGTAGCATATCTTGGATTTATCACTGAGGTGACACTATGGCAGCAGAGGAGCGCAAGAAATATCTCGGCATAAAAGTCGAGACCTGGGACAAACTCGAACTTGCTTCGATGGGTGTCGTAATTGCTACTTCTCTTCGTGGTGCGTTAGACGTAGTCGGCAGCCGTGGATTATTCGGTTACGGTAAGTCGAAAACTTTAGTCAAGGCATCCCGCCTTGGGATTAAGAAAAGCACATGGAGCGAACTAACTACTCTTTCAACAGTATTGGGTGTAATGATTTTACTCAAGTCGGGTGTTGATTTACTCGAAAGAAAGACTAACATACTGAACAAAGAAATAAGTCCCGGACAAGGCTTGTTTGTCTATTCTCAAATACCGAGGTGATTATGATGGCGTATTCTCCATTCAAAGGCATGACGAAAAAACAACAAAAATCCCTAAGAAATGTGGTGATTGCTGGAGGCGTTGGCTTCTTGCTCTATCAGTTCTTTGGTGACGGAGGTAACGGTAATGGTAAGAAGCCGTTAGTTGAAAGCCATGATGTGGAGAAGATGGAGGTATTCTATACCGAAAAAGCCAGTGGCGAAGTCGTCTCTAAATCAGTACGTAATGGAGACCTACTTGACGGACGCCAAATGGCACTACAATTGCGCTTTACTCCAACAGGTTCGGGCACTACCTATGTGAGAGTTAATTACACTACTTACAAAGATAGTGATGAATTAAATCGTTACACCCGTGTAGTTCAAGTTGCAGGGGGAACAGTCGGCAAATTCACCATTGAACCCCACAATTACGACACAATCTCTTTGGGAGCGAACCGTGTGCAGTTCAATATCGAGGTGCTGCCACCATCAACCGGGGGCGTGCCAAGGGCAGGATATACCTACCCAACGTACCGCTTCGATTACCGGTTGTGAAGTAAATGGCTCTCCTCCCAGCGACATTCTTGGTGAACCCAGGCGACAAACGCGCCATGGAGTTTGGAAAGAAGGCGCGACGAGGAATATATCAGTGGGTCAAAGACCACTATCTGTTGTTCCGTGAGTTCTTCGCAGATGGTACACATCCTGGCTCTAAAGTCTTAACCAACGGTTCAATTCTCCATTACCATGTGTTTGGTGATTATCAAGTAGCGAGTGTTGAGGGAAATCCCTTAATTAATGTAGCCACTGGGCCCTCTTACCCACGTCGGAATGTTGGAGATACCTTACCAGTAAGACGTACCTTTCAACAGTGGCTTGATAACTACTATGGGACTTCTGGCAGTCGATTTACTATGGGCGACCCGAGCATAAATCTTGGAATCTTGGAAAGCACATACGCTGACTTCCCAACAGTTGCTCGTGGAGGTAATCCATACCTTGAACAAGATTTAGAGAATGGTGGGCAATCAACATTCTTCTTACTCCCAAGTTTAGGCACCATGCTTGTATCGAACGCTATGTATTCTGGAGATTTCCTCAACAAGATAACAGAGTATTTTGCTGAATGTCTTTCCACTCTCGCTGATGAAGAAAACGAACACCGTGACAGACTTACGCCCAAAAGAAACTATCCGCCAGTTTTTGACGAAGATGGTAGCAAATATCTGATGTTTGAGCATCTGCATAGCATGTTTGAAGAGAGATTGATGGACCTAAATAGGTACAGTGGCTATGATAGAGTGTTAGACCGGAACGACGCAGAGCGATTAGCAATTCAACTTACGGCTGCCCGTGATAGAGCCACTGCAAAGTTAAACGAAACCTTTGATGATGGCACTCTTGGTTCATTTGAGTATCAAAGACATGGCCGCTTTAAGTCAGCCATGGAAGAATACTTGAAGCCAATTCTCAGGCCGATGAAGGATGTTTTACCAACAGGCCAACTTGTAATAGTTACTAATAGAGATGACAAGAAAATGAAAGGCATGTCTAACGATGTCAAAGAGGGGCTATGGAGAGTAACCAGTTCCACAGCGGGTAAGAAGAAAAAGAAACCAACACTGAACCTTACCAGTGAGGTTGACCCATCAAAGGATATTACTAATTTAGCACTTGGTAGCGTATTCATTCCACCAGAGGTCGAAGATTTACGCCCGAGCCGAATGCACGGGAACCATCCATACATGGCCGTTCTTGCTTTGTTTGCTGATGTGTTTTTCTTTTATGATTCCATCACCTTACTTGCACTTAACAAGGTGAATCAAGGACAATTTTCTGCTGACACTGTGCCCCGTGTCGATAGTCTCGACACTTCCTTTTATCACAACAACAACGGCACACCTGTCGGTGACTTCTTTGCGGAGATTCGTGCAGACCACATGGCTGCATTTTACACTAACATGTATTCTATATTTCCGAGCATGCGAAAGCAATTAGAGGACTTGTTTATCAAATCTGATTTAGCATTGGCTGAGGTCCGCTGGTATTCGAACGCCGTCGGTAATTATCTTAACCCAGTGCTAATTCCTCAGATGCAGAACATGGGGTTGCAGGCCGGGGCCATGTCCTCGATTGTGATGCCACAAATAGATGCGACCGTAGTGGTGAAGCCAGAAGAAGTGTTCTATAATCTTGAATCCCCGTTGTTGAAGGACACATACTTGGCTTACATGCGCGAGTTTAATGATTGGTTCGCAGGCGTAGTAGTTGGGGCGAATCGGGGAGTTCTATATGCTCAACCATATGGGCCAGAAGGACCGGGTGGAAAGAAAGCAGAAAAGAAGGTACAGAAAGCACGACAAGACTATGATAGAGTGTTAGACAAGGCTTGGGAAAGCGTAACAACATCTGTTCTTTCGTTGTTTAGCCTCCCCAATGTCCAGCCAGAGGACATCTTCGATGCAATCCAAACTGCGACAGGAATAGTGAGAGATGAAGTGAACACGGCTACACCTTTCCTTCCAATTACAATCGACCCCACTAATCCAACTCGTCAATCTCTCGAAAACTACCTCGACTATATCAAAAAGGTACACAATCAAGACCCCCGATTTATTGCTGCGCTTGCCAATGCTGCTGAAGTAGTTAGAGTAAGGTCGCTACAAACTCTCAAAGAAACCCAAGACCTATTCATGCAAGAATTCAACAAGCACCGCAAGATGCGTGCTTTTGGTCTATCGCGGTTCCCAGCAACGGCTATTCTCATCAAGGTTATGAGGCAGGCGCTTTCAGTGCCTCCTAATGAGCGGGCACAGTTTGTTGCTGAGCAACTGAATGATGATATGCGTGCAGAATTAGCGGCAAGGATAGCAACTCCAGAAACTCCACTTACTGCTGCTGCTCCAGAACCATCAGTATCACCAGTCGCTCCACCAGTGCCGGTATTACAACGTCGTGAGGTGCCATGATGGTTCGAGATTATACAGGCATCTTAGAGCAGTTTGGTAACTATACTTCATACTACACAACTGCTGGGCAGAAGCCAACTAAAGAGGATATTGAAACGTTCATGGATAGATTCATGAAAAAGAGTGCGTTTCAAATGGGTAGTGCTGCATGGGATTCAACTGCACCAGTTTATCGAGGCGCCAAATATAAGCACCCTGTTTCTCGACAGGTGATATTCAGTATGGCTGATGGTTTAACGACTGAAGCATATAAGGATGAAGTAAGACCAATACTGTATGAGGCCTTTCAGAAAGCCCACGGAGATTTTGGTATTGTAAAATAGCAATTTAGTCTGAAGCCAATATCGACAGACGGTAAAGACCTTGACCATGAATTAGTTAAGGATTTCATAAGGAAATATAATCGCAAAACACTACCGTTTAGACTTCGCAAGATTATGCACCATCCGATGATTGGTGTCGTTTATTTTGGCAGCAAGGGTAGCGTGGAGATGGGTGGCCGCCGCATTGTATTACGCAGCGAAAAAGAAGTGGAAGATTTCATTGACACAACCACGAAGTATCAAGGACATATTGGTGGTTCTAATGCAGCACTAAGAGATATTTGGTTCGTGCCATTCCCCACAGGAGAATACCCGAAGTTTGGAATCATTGACATTGACAATCCCGGTGAGATGGACTTCGAAGAATACCGCAAGGTTTCATACGACATAGCACGAAATGTAGCCAAGAAGCACGATGTTCTCGTTCAATTCACTGGTAAATCATTCCAGGTGTGGTTTGATGTAAGGCCGGCTACAATTGAAACAGTAGGCGATTTACGCAATTACATCTATGACCTTGTCACTAAAATTACTAAGGAAGTATCTTTCAGCCGAGAAGAAGCAATAGGTGCGAGAATCCCCTTCATTGATACATCCCGTAATGGCAAGAATCAAACTGCCCCGTCATTCTTTGGCATGTATTACAAGCCAAACCGAGATGTAATGGAAAACTCAAACCTTGTCAGAGTGCCTGTTGAAATTAAAGACATGAAGAAGTTCGACCCAATGAAGCACGCTCACCCCATACATGTGTTAGACAACTTCGATACTCTAAAAGCAAAGGTTGACAGGTGGTTCTTGTCGGTTGGGATTGGAGATGGTTTTTCAGATTTAGAAGCAGCACCTCCATGTTATAGAACGCCTAACTCAAAGCCGGATAAGACTCATCGTTTGACTAAGTTAGCAAAGGAGTGGAAGTACCCATCACCACCTACTGTACGGTTTAGTGAAATAGGACAAGAAGTTCTTCAGCACCCAGAAATTGTAGTTACTCCAAAATACGATGGATGGTTGTCTGTGATTTCCTACAAGCGCCGTGGTGGGTTCAAAGTCAATGGCGTGGGGCTTGACAAGCCACGTAAGGGAGGGCGAACCGCCATGGACATCCAGCGCTCGTTAATGTTATTCAAGAAAGAAGGAGGACTTGCATGGGACAACTACATCACACGAGAGTTCGAGAGACTGTGTGAAAGAGCAGGGATTGATGAGATAACATGTGTTGCTGAACTAATTACTGTTGATTCATTTGGTGTGGTTGAAGGTCCAACTGCGGTTACTAAAGTAGTAGCAAAAGACCTCGATGGTCGCCACGATGAGCAAAACATGCGTAGGTTGAAGGCAATAATTACTGATGTATTGACTTATGAGGACCAAGACATGCAAGGCAAGCCTTTCACTGAGAGAATTGCTAAGGCTATGGATTTAGATGGCGATAGAATCCGTTGTGTTGACCCTGTGGTAATCACAGATGATTTTGAGAACCAAGTGCGTGCGATTTGGAGTTACGAAGTTCTCAAGAGAGGTAATGAAGGATTGTTCATCCATGCAGGTTCCAAAAGATATAGAGTGAAGCGCCACTTTACAATTGATGCAGTAGTTATGGGTGTTTTTACAGACACCAAAAGGTGGATGGATAAGAAAGAGCAACTTGGTTCATTACTCGTAGGTGTGTCCAAAGAAACAAACAGAGGCCGCGCCATTGTACCGATTGGTGCAGTAGGTGGAGGTTGGACCGATGAAGAAAGTAAAGCGCTATACCGTCAAGTTCTTGGTGAGCGCACTGGAGAGTTTGGGGAGTATGCCAATATCATTCCATCTCCGGGGCTTGCTGAGAGATATTCTAACATTGTGTTTGTTGAGCCAGAGGTAATAATCGAAATAGAGTTTCAGCGTTTAAGCCCAATCCGCACCATTTCTGGACCCACTATAATCTCACGTCAACAACGCCGAAAAACGGTGCAGAGAAAGAAAACAATCAATGTCACACCCAAA
>MDTG01372435.1_pt1 | contig 17558 bp, 16 predicted proteins | sample 811421 | NCBI WGS metagenome assembly MDTG01 (sample SAMN05326645, study PRJNA326480) | marine metagenome | isolation source: seawater | place: Pacific Ocean: South East | collected 2011
GAAATCCGCTCGCGCTCAAACTGGGCGATTGAGGCGAAGACATGAAACACCAAGCGGCCTGCCGGCGTCGTCGTGTCGATGTCCTCGGCCAATGATCGAAAGCCGGCACCGCGTTCCCGGATCGCCTCTACGATCTCCAATAGGTCCTTCAGAGACCGCGCTAGGCGGTCATACTTCGTGACGGTCACAACGTCACCGTCGCGGAGCTGTTCTAGCAATCTGTCCAGGTCCGGGCGGGCGCGCCTCGATCCGCTGATCTTGTCTGCGAAGACCTTCTCGGCACCGGCTGCCGAAAGGGCATCCGTTTGTGAATCCAAACTCTGGTCGTCAGTGCTGACGCGGGCATATCCGATGATCATGCCTCAGTGTGACAAATACCTGCCAAAACCGCAAAGGTTTTGCCGGGGGTTTTTGTCCTAACTAAGCGGTTGATCCTGGGTAGGACAGAGCGTTTGGACAAAAACGACCGTTTTCGCCTCTCCCATCGACAGCCGCCGTTCATCCACGCAGCGGCGAAAGCTGACTGCGAGCCCATCGCGTCGCTTGCTGCGCCCCGTTCGAACTGGCGCAATGCGTGGTATGCAGACATGGCCAATGATTAGGGCGGTCGAGTGACGTAGTTCCCCGACCGTCACCAGCGCTGCAGCGCAGCTTCGCCGAACCGGCCGTTCAATCGACCTTCGGCATGACGGGCCGGGCGATCGACGGCACAGCGGGACAAACCGGTCCGTTTTGCTGTTTCTCTTCTGTGTGAGACAGGAATGGCCAATGCCGAACCAACAACGCGGCAAAACAGGAGGTCGGGCCGAAATCAGGTCTCTGTTGGCGGCCTGTCAGGCTGGCGAGCGTGTCGTTGACCGCATAAGCCAACTGTCAACCCATTTGGTCAGCCAGACTTTCCGCCTCAGAAAAACCTTTTGCGAGACCCTGCTCGGCCGCTTCTGGGCCAAAGGCCAGACCTTCCGCACGCAATATTGTGGTGTCGGTCAAGCCGATAACGGTAAGGATGTCGCGCAGGTAGTTTCCGCAGTGCTCAAACGCGCTCATTGGACCTTCTGAGTAAATCCCACCGCTGCCTACAACAACCACCACCTTTTTGTCGGACAAAAGTCCGACAGGTCCGCTTTCCGAATATTGGAACGTCTTTCCAACTCGTAAGATGTTGTCAATCCAGGATTTCATAGTCGATGCAACGCTGAAATTGTGCATTGGCGTACCCAGCACGACGACATCCGCATCGATCAATTGCGACACATAGGTGTCAGAGGCTGCCAAGGCAGCCTGGTTTTCTGGTTCGGGCTCGTCACCAGTAGCGAAGAACGCGCGCAGATGGGTTGGACCGAAGTGAGTGGGGGGCGTCGCCACGAGATCCAGGTCCACAACTTTTGTGTCGGGATGCGCCGCAACGTATCGGTCGATGAATGCCTTGGAAACAGCCCGCGAAGCCGATTTCTCCAAGTCTGGGCTAGATTGAACGTTCAATAACACCGCCATACGAACTTCCTTCCGTTAAAAATGCCTAGGATTGTGGGTGCGCGCCAGTTAGCTCGCGCCCTCGCACCAAAGGTACATGTGCGACTTGGTTTTGCAACAAGTTTCCGAAGATGAGTGTCTCCACTGGGCTCTGGGCCGTCATCTGAGTATTCCAGTTGGATATTCCATGGCTGAAGGACCGCTTCTCGCGTCTTTTTGCCAAGTTCTGTCTGCACCTGCAGAAGGCTGGGGCAGCATCTCCGGCGATGTAGGCCCCGGTCGCGAACTGCAGTTACCAGCCGGTCGAGCGAGTAAACCGACCGGCCGCAGTGTCCGCACACTGTGAGTTCACGCGCAGTGCAGCGAAGGTCCGTTGATCACCATGAACGCCGCTTACTCGTCACTGCATCCGGGCAATTTGCCCGTCTGCGCGAAGCGCCGGGCCTGTCGGCGGGTGGCCTTTTGGTTGCCCGCCGACAGGTCACCCTGAAACCGCCACCACCTGGATCACACCACAACGCAAAAGGCCCCCGCATCCTGACGGGGGCCTCGATCATTTCAGTGGTGCGGCTGCTACTCGGCGGCCATCCGGTCGGCCTGCGCGGTGCGGTCCATGATGTAATCCACCGCCTTCTGCGCCTCGGAGGCGGCGCGGAATATCGCGCGGCTGTCTTCCTTCATCGCTTCAAGCCATCCTTCGACATAGGCCGCGCTCTGGTCGAATTCAGGCTCCACCCCGATCTGCGCGCAAAGCATGCAATTTCCGATCTCCGCGACCAGTTCCTCAAACGCGTAAGCCTTACGGTCATTGAACCGGCCTAAGCGGTCCAGCCGCTTTGTCGCGCCTGTCCAGTGGGTCAGCTCATGCGCCAAGGTGCCGTAATACCCTGCGGCCCTGTGAAACGTGCCAATCGGCGGCATATGAATCCGGTCAGTCTTGATGTTGTAGTAGGCGCGCGGCTCCTCGGTCACGTCGATCTGTGCGCCGGTCGCGGCAAAGAACGCCTCCAGCTCGGGGTCGGCCACGGTGCCAAGATCACGGGGCGGATCGGGCAGGATGTAGAATTCAGCGGGCAAGCCCTCGATCTGATCGGCGTTGAACACCCGGTAGGCCTTGGCATAGGGGATCTGGCGTTCCTCACCGTTTTCGTCCTCGCGCTCGACGGTGCCGTATTTCACGACCGTGGCGGATTTCTCGCCCTTGCGAACATGGCCCCCAAGCTGCTTGGCCTGATTGAACGTCATCCAGCGGGCTGATCTGTAATCCTTAGCCATCGCTGTCGCCCAAAGCATCAGGATATTGATGCCCCGATAGGCCTCGCCGTTGAACCGTTCCGGCAAGCTTACCCCTGCCCCTCCGCCGGTCCACGGCTTGCGCCAGGGCGGCGTTCCCGCCTCGATCTGCGCGATGATCTGATTGGTGACATGGGAATAAACGTCAAACTTTTCTGCGGTCATTTGTGACCCTCCTTCAAGTGACGCGGTCCGGGTCTGCTCCCCCTTCCGCCAATGGGCGGGCCTTCCTGTTCTGATCTTTGGAATGCCCATGCATTCCGAAGGGCAGAGCAGGTAAGGGCAAAGCCCGTCCTGCGGCCTGGCGGGGTCGTGACAACCGGGTGGAGGGCGTGAATTTGGGAGGGAACCGCGCGCTTGCGCGTGGGAGGAACCGGAATTCTCGACCGGAACCGACGCCAACGGCGGCGCTTGCCGGTTTTCTCGGACCTGCCGGGATGGCAGGCGGATCAACAGGATTGGAAACTGTCAGGGTTGGGGTGAGCGGGCGTCAGCCCGTCGATCCCCTGCCTTGTCTATCGCTCAAAGCGAGACCGGCACACTGCCGGGATCACTGAACTCTATCGAGCCATTCCCTGCCCGATAATATACGATTGATGCCTTGGTTAGATTCGGGCAGAAGAATATCATCATTGTTTCTGTTGATATGCGCTATGAACCAGACGGCTGAAATCGAACTAAACGTGACCACCGAACAAGGCCTTCGGGCGCTTGCCGAGGAGGGCCACACGGTCGAAGTGCTGTGCAAAGCCGATCCCGAACGCAAGGGGCCAAGCTGGCACGGTCTATGGATCATGCGGACGGTCGGGAACGACGGGCAAGAAAAAATCCTTGTCACAGCCAGGACGCGCGTGACGCAGAATGCAATCAAGGTTCGCGAATTCAAGACGGCCACCGGCGTGATTTCGTTTCTGGTCGGTGTCGGTTTCTCTCAGGCGAGCATTCCCATGAAGAATGGGGAAACGACCTCTCATCGCCTCGTCAGTGACTGAGACCTGGATCACGGTCGATGTCACGATCCTTCTCGACCTCCTGCTCCTTCTGCTGGTCGCGCTCGTCTTCGATCTCCAGCTTTTCACGCGGCTTATTCAGCACATCCTTCAGGCGCTCGTTGACGGTGGGCTTGCGCGCCTCGCGCCCTGTGTCCTCACCTATGTCATGCTCGCTGTAACCATCAAGCTTATGAACCGCTGCCTGACCATCGCGCCCGGCGTCCTTCTCCATGATCTCTTTCAGCCGCTCCCGCGCATAATTGCGGCCTTCCGGCTTGGGCGTGTCGTCCTGGTCCGGTGACCGGCCCACAACGCGCGCCAGCCGCTCCCGGAAATCCTCCGGGGTGCGGTCGCGATCTTTCGCGGTTGCTGCCCTGAGTGCTGCCAGACCGGCAGAGACACGGCCCTGCCCGGCCTCGCGCTCGATGCCGTAGGTCTCACGCGCCAGTTCCAACCGCGCGCGCATTTCGCGGAAAGTAGCGCGGGCCTGGCGCGCGGCATGGACCACGACCCCGCGCTCGGTGACAGGTTTGTATTCACGGCCCTCCCGCTCGGCCATCGCCTTGGCGCGCCGTTCCATGGAATTGGCCGCTGGCCCCAGCTTCAGCTCCGGGTCGCGGTCCAGCTCTTCTGCGGAAAGCTGATCGCCCCGCTCCAGCGCAGCCTCGCGCTGCGCTTCGAGCGACCGGTGATCGACGCGCTCCACCTCCCCCGCCCGCTCCAGAGCACGGTTCTGCAACTCGGCCCAAAGGCCGCGCATCTGCTCGATCTCGACGCCGCCAGTCTTTGCAGAATCCAGCACGCGCGTCTTGGCGGTGAACCCCTCCGGCTCCAGTTTGCGGGTGGAGGTCAGAACGTGGGCGTGATGGTTGCGCTGATCGCCCTCGCGGTGCGGAGCGTGGATCGCAACATCGACCGCAACGCCGTAGCGATTGACCAGTTCCTCGGCGAACTCGCGGGTGATCTGTGACCGGTCCTCGGCGCTGATCTCGGACGGCAGGGCCAGCTCCCATTCGCGGGCGGTGACGGAGTTGCGGCGGGTCTCGCTGGCCTCGGCCTCGTTCCAGAGCCTGGACCGATCCGTGGCCCAGTCAGGCGCATTTTCGGGAGCGACGATGAACGTCTCCTCGATGCCCTGCTTGCGGGTGTAGTCATGGACACGCCCCTCACGCTGGCACTCGATGCGTTCGCCCGCACGGTAGGCACCTGCTGCCGTTGCGGTGCGTCCGGCAGAGCGTTTGATTGTCTTCACAGAGAGGTGGTAGCTGGCCATCAGCGCACCACCGAACGATGACGCAAACGCTGCCGACGCGCGGCGCTGCTGACCCCGGCCCAGGCTCCGACATGGGCCACTAGATCAGCCGTCTTTTCCCCGCAGGCCCGCGTCCCAGAACGCTGGGGCCGGAGGGGGAAAGACAGCCCCGTTAAAGGGGTGCATTGCACCTCTGAAGCGCGGGCTTGCCTGTCATCTGCCCCCAGATCCCCAGCCTTATGATGGGCGGGATATGGGGACAGATGACAGGCGGTTTGCCGGGGGCAAACCCGGTAAGGATCGGCACCGACAGGTCCGACGATCCGCCCCGCCCGCAAGCGCGGCACCCTCGGTAATCCAGCCCCGGCTACGGGGCACGGGATGCCGTCAGGGTGTCGCATTGTGGGACGCCATCCAACCGCGCAGGTTGGTCGTTGAGGGTTTGGGAGAGGCGATGCCGTCTCCCATTTCGATGCAAGGCGCATCGAAGGGGTCTGCCATCGGCTGGGGCTTTGCCCCGGAGAGATCGCACGCAAATCTCGGAACCGTAGGTGGAGAGTTTGCATAAGTGCGCCCTTGTCCTTTACAGGCCTACGGGTAATCTCTACCCTCTGAGGTTGTAAGTCAACATTTCCACCCACAAATCCAAAAGTGGAAACCCGCGATATGGCAGAGACAGAACTCGAACGGGCGGAGAAACGATACGCCCAGGCCAAGGCCCGCCTTCAGGGATTGAAGAATCGCGAGGCCACCAGACAGCGCAAACTGAATACCCGGCGCAAGGTAATCCTCGGGGGTGCGCTACTTGATCTGGCGGAACGGGATTCCGGAGCCGCCGCGATGCTGGATCGGCTGGTGCGCAACCTTTCACGGGAACAGGATCGGAAGGCCTTCGCGGACTGGACGGCTCCCGGCAACAAAAACCCCTCCCCTACCCCCATTGCGAACGCTGCCGCAGATGATGACGGCGCGTCCTGATGCGGGGATTGTTCCGCATCTCTGACGCTCTGTTCCGGTTCTTCGGTCGGCTGATCTTCACGCCCATTTTGTTGGGGTGGATGATCGGGGCCGTTCTGTTTGGCGCGATGCTCGGGTCACTTGTGGCCACGCCGTTCATCTTCGCCTTCTACGATCAACAGCCAGGCGAAAGCGCATGGCAATGGCTGGTGTTTGGTCCGTTCATTTTCATCGGTGGCGTCTTCGGGTTCCGATACTGGCGTATGGTCTCCGGGGCCGATACCTACTTTGGGCTGACCGGGGACAGTCATGGGTCGGCCCGCTTCGCTAGCCGCAAAGAGCTGAAGAAGCTCCAGGGGGATGATGGCCTTCTGATCGGGCGCAATCCGGGCACCGGGCGGCTGCTGCGCTATGACGGTCCCGCGCATCTAATCACCCTCGCCCCGACACGGGCCGGGAAAGGCGTGGGTACCGTCATCCCGAACCTTCTGGGCGTGGACCGCTCGGTTCTGGTCATCGACCCCAAAGGCGAGAACGCCAGAATAGCCGGGGAAGCCCGGCGGCGGATTGGCACTACCCATGTCCTCGACCCGTTTGAGGTCTCGGGAATGCCGTCAGCGGCCTACAACCCTCTCGACCGGCTGGCACCGGACAGCCTCGATCTGGGCGAGGATGCGGCCTCCCTGACAGAGGCGCTAGTGATGGACCCGTCGGGGCAAGTTTCTGAGGCCCACTGGAACGAAGAGGCCAAAGCCATCCTCGGCGGGCTGATCATGTTCTGCGTCTGCCATGAGGACCGCGACCGGCGCACCCTCGCCACCGTCCGGGAATATCTCACCCTGCCCCCGGAAAAGCTGCGCGCGCTGCTGGAGCTGATGCAGGACAGCGATGCGGCGGGCGGGTTGATTGCCCGTGCCGCCAATCGGTTCCTTGGCAAGGCGGATCGGGAAGCAGCCTCGGTGCTGTCCAACGCACAGCGTCACACCCATTTCCTCGACAGTCCCCGGATTGCCAAGTGCGTGGCGCGGTCAGACTTTGCCTTCTCGGACCTGCGCCATCGGATCACATCGGTATTCCTAGTGCTGCCACCCAACCGGATGGACGCCTACAGTCGCTGGCTGCGCCTTCTGGTCTCTCAGGCCCTTCAGGACATTGCACGGGATGCAGAAGCCTCTGTGGGCGCTCAGGGGGCCTCCCAGCGCCTCAAGGCCCCTGCCCTCTTCCTGCTGGATGAATTTGCCGCCTTGGGCCGTCTGGAAGCCGTAGAACGCGCCATGGGGTTGATGGCGGGCTATGGTCTCCAGCTCTGGCCCATTCTGCAGGACATGAGCCAGCTCAATGACCTCTATGGCGACCGGGCAAACACCTTCATTGCCAATGCCGGGGTGCAACAGGTCTTTGGTGTGAATGATTTTGAGACTGCCAAATGGCTGAGCCAGATGATCGGCCAGGAAACCACCGATTTCCAAACCGACAGCTACAAGCCGGGGGACAACCCCAGCTTTAGCAACAACCTCACAGGCCGCGACCTGCTGACCCCTGACGAAATCATGCAGATGCCGCCAGACATTCAGCTCCTGCGCGTTCAGGGCCAGCCCTCGGCCTTGGTTCAAAAGCTGCGCTATTACGCCGACGCCGAGTTCAAGGGGCTGTTTGTCCCGGAAAGCCAATGATCCGAAGGATGAGCCGCCATGACTGACGAAACGCAACCTGATCAGCCGGACCTCCCTGCCCTCTCGGATGACGAGCTGCGCGAAACCCTCGATCTCATGGCGACGGCCATTGCCAGCATGTCCAACAGGATCGACGATCTGACTACGGTGGCAGACAAACAGATCAAGGTCTCAACAGAGGCACGGATCGCAGCCTTCGCGGCGCGGGATCAGACGGACCCAAAGGCATTCGGCCAGCTCGTGGGTGAGGTTATTGACGGTGAGATAGACGAAAACCTCGGGCGCATGGCCCGCATGGCAACTGATCTGCTTAAGGTCTCCAGCAGAACAAAGGAAGTTCTCAAAAAAGCTGAAGAGGATAAATCCACTGCTCTCCGCGATCTTTGGGAACGGGAACAGAAAGTGGATCGCTTCAAAGCCCGCCTGCCCTGGTTTGGTCTGGGTGCTATCGTTCTGGCTTTGGCGATGTCGGTGCTGCTTCCTCGTTTCATAGCATCTACGCCATCAGGCTGCGTTGTCCTAGGTGGTGTTTGGCAGACGACAACAACAGGCGTAAATGCCTGTGTATTCTACCATCCGTGATTTGGTGGTGTGCCAGTTGGGACAGGCCTGAGCCGCAAGCTGAGTGTTATATATGTGTTAGATTCTGTGTTACGCGAATCATCACTTCTCCTATCGCCTTGAAATAACTTACGGAATTGGCCTGATTTCGGGGCTTCGGTGGGTGATATTACGATAAGGGGTGTGTGATCTTACGAAAGATGGTGTGTGATCTTACGAAAGCCTGTCGGTGGGTGAAGTTACGAAGTGTCTTGCGTCGGTGTGTGAAATTACGAATAGTGTGGGCATGGTGGGTGATATTACGAAACAGGATAGAACGCCTCTCCTCCCCTTGCGACATGCTCAAGGGGATTTCTTTGTGTGCGATATCTTTGACGCCGCACCCAAAGGTGACATGGCTTCAATGGCGCATCCGATCTTCACCCTCTCGACCAAGCCAGACACCAAAAAGCGCCGGTATGTGGCTGCTGATCGAAAAAGCTACGTCGAGATCAGACCCAACATGATTGGCCTTGCCACCGTCCATGACCGCGACGTCTTGATCTACTGCATTTCTCAAGTGATGGCCGCTCTGAATGACGGCCAGCAGGTTCACAGAACCCTTCGATTCAAGGCGTATGATCTTCTTGTAGCGACCAACCGCCCTACCGCCGGGACTGGCTACACGGGATTGAAAGCAGCCTTAGAGCGCCTTCAGGGCACCCAGATCGAAACCAACATTACAACGGGCGGTGTGGAACAGATCGACGGCTTTAGCCTTATTGACCGCTACCGGATCGTTCGGGAAACCCGCGACGGTCGCATGCTCGATCTTGAGGTCACCCTTTCCGATTGGGTTTTCAATGCCATTGCCGGTGATGATGTGCTGACACTCAATCGCCGTTATTTTCAGCTTCGCAAGCCTCTGGAGCGCCGTTTGTATGAGTTGGCACGCAAGCAATGCGGTACGCAGCCGGAGTGGAAATGCGGCTTGGACAAGCTGAAGGCCCGAACTGGCTCTACGTCCTCGGATAAGGAATTTCGCAGACTTGTTCGGGCGATCTGCAAGGCAGACGAAGAACACAACCACATGCCGGATTATGCTTTCCGACTGGACGCGGACATTCTCACGGTAACGCCCAAATCGGAGTTTCTGGAAAACTACACAGCAAAGCCAGAACAGGACAGCCTGACAGGCGGCTATGTCCTGCCCCTCTCGCCAGACACCTTGGAACGCGCAAGGGAGCTGGCCCCGACTTGGGATATAAGGGTTCTGGCTGGAGAATGGCGGACCTACGCAGCCAAACAAAAAGAGCCACCTAAGAACCCCGACGCCGCGTTTCTCGGGTTTTGTAAGAGTTGGTTCAAGAAACGCGGGCGCAACGGCTGGTAGAGTATTTACTCAAACACTCATTCACTCAAATACTCAGACCATAGATCACGGGTAATATCGGAGATTGAACGACCCTCCTCGACCGCGCGCATTTTGATTTTTCGATAGAGCGTTTCTTCAATTTCGGCGTTCAAGCGTTTCTTCTTCTCGGTCGTTTCTGTGATTTCGTGCAGGATGCGCTTGCGGGCATCATCGCCACGACTCGGACGTTTTGCAGACAATGCCATTACGCCACCTCTCTTTTCGCCGGTGCCAGCATCGCCAATATCTCGTTGCTCAACGCCGTAGTCTCCGCCCTTGCTTTGGCGTTGTCAGCATCGAACACGGTCAGCCCCTCGGATGCGGTCTGGGGATACACCTGCCGTTGTGTGATTGTCGTTTCGCAGACCGGCAAGGTGTAGTCATCCAAGGCCGTCCGCACATCGCTGCCAAGCCGGGTTCCCTCCACGACACGGGAAACTACAAACCCTGCACGCGGCGATCCGTCAGTCACTTCTTGCCGAGCCTTGATGAAATCCACCAGGTCCGACGCAGCCCAGATGTCATACGGCGAAGGCTGCACGGGAATCAGAACAAAATCGCTGACCTTTATGCAGGCCGCGATCATGTCTTCCAACTTTGCCGCGCCGTCGATCACCACGTAATCGTAGTTTGCGGCCATGCTGGCCAGCGTTTTGACGTTGTTGGGACGGTCCAGCGCGACCAGTTCAATGGGATTGTCTTCGCTGGCGGCGTGCCAGTCACGGGCGCTGCCTTGTGGATCGCTGTCCACCATCAGGACCGAGTGTCCCAGCTCATGTAGTGATCTGGCGAGATTTGTGCTGATGGTGGTTTTGCCGCTACCACCTTTGGGATTTAGGACAGAAATAATGCTCATACTTTGCCTCATTTGTGTTTTTACTCAAAAGAGTAACTGAGTGTTTGAGTTGAGGCAAGCGTGATCTATCTACCGGAGTTGTCAAGTTCTGCGCGCTTGCGGGTCTTGAACCGGTCGAAATCGAAGGGCTGCGGTTCTCCTGATTGCTCGCCCTCGACTAGAGCGTCGTGCAGTGCTTTCACTGCGTCATGGTCGGTAGGCGGTTGTGTGTTTTTTTCCGTCATACGGGTTCTCCTCAAGGTGGGTTGTCATACACTCAGCAATCACATCATGGCACTCAATTACTCAAACACACATTTGAGAGTTGAAACGCCCTATCTAGTACAGGGGCCGCATGATTGTCTCCCGATTATCCCTGTCGCGCCCGAACCTCGCCAATGAAATCCCCGACAGACCAAAGCCAGCCGCGCTGCGCAGCGGTGTAGCTGCCGTGAACAGGGGAGGGGACTACGAGCTGAAGGTTGGACGCCTCCATCTGATCCGTCTGCGGCTCTGAAATCCCCGGCTCCAGTGTCAGAAGGTGCTTGCGGCTGATCTTCTCTGCTTCCGCCAGAACTTGCCGCCAGCGATCCTTGCAGGTGGATTTGGCCCCTAGCATCGTCAGACGGGCATCGCCCTCGGCTGGTGCTGCCTGATAGGTCTCCAGATCGGGGAACAGGAAGTCCGGTTTGTGCCTGTGTTCTGTAACCGCGCCCCGAACATGCCGGATGTCGTGCGCCCTCAGAACAGCGGCCAGATGGTTCTCCAGCGAATGCCCCATGCGGGATTTGCGCCGGTTCTGAACGCTCAGGGAAAAACTGATGAAGCCGTCAACGTCTATGCCGGTGTCATCCACGAAGCCTGCCTCGATCCGCGACGACACCACCTTGCGCTCCAGCCGCCGAAACAGGGCTTCTTCATGGTCCAGCCACGCGATGAGCGCGGCGTCCGGGTCATCCTCGGCGCGCACCTCGGGCAGGGTGAGGCGGGCCAGATCGGAAAACTCGGCCGTCTTCGGAAATGTCGTGCCGAACTTCTCGATGATGCTGTCCAGCTTGTCGGCTTCCGGTTCCTCGAACTCGACGCCAATCTCGTCCAGGATAAAGCGCGCCGCGAAGTCCAGTTCCGGCTCCTCGTCCGAGAATTCGCGCGACACGAACGACTTGCCCTCTGGCCGCAACCCGAACAGCCAGAAAAGCTGCTGTTCGCTGGTGGACCCCTCAGGGGCCACGATGAACCACAGGACGCCACCCTGGTCTTTGGCGAGAAACAATGTGTCCCCGGCCTTCATGGCCTCTGTGACAGGGTTGGAAGGGTAGTAGAGCCGCCATTCGGCGGCACGGGGCTTGTTGATCCGCGCGTCGTAGTGCGTGGCCCAGCTCTCCTCGGTAAAACCCTCCTGATCGCCGCCCAGCCAGATGTAGATCGCGGGGAACTTCTCCTGGTGGTTCTCGCCCAGAAAGTCGTCCCGCATCTTCTTCGTGGTTCCGACCTCGTGCTGGTTGGATGTTTTCGGCTCGGCATCGACGGCAGACAGACGCTTGACACCAACACCCTCGAAATAGTCAGACAGTTGCCCGCGCTGCATCGCCCCTTACCTCCAGTGTTTTTATATCTGATTTCAACCATATGGCGCATTGATCGACAACGCCATCGAAGGGCAGGCGGGTCTTGCCCTTCAGGGCACATTCCCAGACCGTCCCGATGCGCCAGCCCGCCTCGGCAAGGGTTGCGCACTGCCGCCGGTCACGCTCGATGTTCTTCCTGATCTTGTCATGCCAGAAGGCTACCCGGCTCTTTGGCCATCGAAACAGGTGACAGTCGTGGCCATGCCAGAAACAACCATGCACAAAGATCACGGCATTCCGGCCTGTAAACACAAGATCAGGTTTCCCCGGCAGGTCTTTGCGATGCAGTCGAAAGCGGAATCCGCATCTGTGCAGCGCTGACCGGATCGCCAGCTCCGGTTTGGTGTTCTTTCCCTTGATACGGGCCATCATCCGGCTTCGTGTCGCGGCTGAAACGCTGTCCGCAGGCATTACTCCGCGGCGATACCCGGCTCGGGCAGGGGGAGCTGCACCTGAACGGTCTGGGGAACTTCGCGCCCGTCCAGCTCCATCGCCTCGATGATGCGCGGCTGCATGAGCTGCGCGACGGCATTGACGACAGGCACGACAACGGCGTTGCCGAACTGACGGTAGCCCTGTGTGTCAGACACGGGAATTTTCCAGTTGGTTTGACCCGGCTTCTCAAAACCCATCAGGCGGGCACACTCGCGCGGGGTCAGGCGACGCGGGCGGTTGCCCTTCTGTGCAATGAGGATTTCGGAGCCATCCTTGTAGTAACGCGCGGACAGGGTGCGGGCCACGTCATTGGGGCCGAACAGCGAAAACCCAAAACCGTTTCCGGCTTTGCGGTGCTTTTCCTTGTAGCCCTGAAGGTAATTCCACATGTGTTCGGTAAGGGTGTATTTCGGATCGACCTTCTTATCGAGGATCGACCCCAGTGTCGGGCCGTCGCCTTCGGGAATGGCAAGCTGATCGAAGTCGAACTCGATGCTGTGATCCTTGAAACCGACAATGAAAATGCGCTCGCGCTTTTGCGGCACCCAGGGTGTCGAGCTGATGACATTGTGAAAAACGCGATAACCCAGCTCGTTCTCAAGCACATGGATGATGGTGGCAAAAGTCTTGCCACCATCATGACGCTCAAGGTTCTTCACGTTTTCCAGCAGGAAAGCCGGGGGCTGGTGATGGTCGATGATCTTGGCCAGATCGTAGAACAGCGTTCCCTGTGTGTCGCAGAGGAAGCCGTGCGGACGGCCCAAGGCGTTCTTCTTGCTGACGCCCGCAATCGAGAAAGGCTGGCACGGAAACCCGGCCAGAAGCACATCATGGGCGGGGATTTTCTCGGGCGCGTCTGCGTAGGGCCGCACGTCCTCGGCAAAGATATGTTCGCTGTTGGCAGGCTCCGGGAAGTTTGCACTGTAGGTCTCCCGGCTGAACCGGTCCCACTCTGCGGTGAACACGCACCGCCCGCCAATGTTTTCGAATGGAATACGAATGCCGCCGATTCCGGCAAAGAGGTCGATGAAACGGAAGCCCTCGGGCCGTGCGCCCGTGCAGCGTGCATCTGCGGTCTGGCGCAACTTCTCCAGCCGAAGCTGGTCGATCCGCTTGCCTTCGCCATTCATATGACGCCGAACCGTCCGGGGGTTGACGTCCAGAAGCTCTGCCGCTGTATCGATGTCGAGACCGGCGCGCTCCATCAATTCTGCAAATTCTGTCCGTGGATGTGCGTTCATGTGCCTGCCTCTGGTCTGTGTCTATTATTGACAACATGTCATAATCTGTCCCAGCTGTTTTGGAAACCCTGTTTCTGGCATTTGTTCACTTTTTGTTCTAACTTAGGGTTAAAGGAAACATCGTCGATAACAGCCCCTTGAAAACCAATGGTTTAAAGATGCTCCACGCCGATGTTCGGCTGTCCAGTCCGGCTTATAAATGCGCCGAAACGCTGCACAAGGTTGCTGAGAAACGGTGGAGAAACTGACGCAACTCTTGCATCGAGCTGTCCATTCAGATCAGCCAGCGGCATCGTTTTAACCTTTCCAAACTGTACAAAAACAGGTTCCTCACTACCCGGAAGAGGAGGCAGAAAGTGGACAGAGGCGGGCAGATTCTGATTAACGAAAGAGCGTAAGAACTTAGTCGGCTCTTTGCGCTTGTTTTTACTTGTTGCGGCCCTCAATGCCTCAACGTTTTCCGCCCACTGGTCCACTCCAAGTGTGCATTCAGCAAGAAGCACATTTGGAACCTTTCCAGTCGCCATATCGCATTGAGGAGTCAGGACTATCCAGTTGATGTCGTCAATCAGGAAGATGTCGCCTGTATGCGCTCTATCCGCAATGTAGGAGGGCACGATGAAATTCTCAAATGGATGCCAATCGCCGGAATCGTCCAGCCCCAGTAGTTCGGCAGTATGACTGGCGTACTGTCGGGCAATGACTGTTGCAAGCTTCTTGTTGTCGTGTCCAATGGCGTCGTCCATCTGCGACCAGTTCGGCCATATTCTTCGAGCAAACACGTCGCCAGCCGACTGCTCCAACACCTCGCGAACCCCTCTGAGCGCTTCCATGAGTGACCACTGCTCGCCCAACCAGTTGAGCGCCTGTTCGTATCCATCATCCGCTTTGTCAAATGTGCCTACAGGCATAGCAGCAAACTTTGGGTCAACCTCTGCCGGGTGCCCCGAAACAATCGCGACCGGCATACCTTTTGTTAGTATCAAGTCGGATGCGAGTGTGTTGCCTATTTCTGGAGAGTTCTGTTTTCCTACATTGCCCGTTGGTAGTCGCAAATCGACTATCGCACAGTCGATCCTGCAATCGTAAATTGCCTCTAGAGAGTCTGCGATACTAGTCGTCGGAATTGCCCTAAAACAGCGTCCGTTTTTCTCGTTGACGTTGTTCCATTCTTCGAGCGCTTCATGCATCAAAGTGATCATGCGCTCCTCGTCCTCAACGACGAGAATAGTTTTCTTATTCAATGCTCTGGCCCTACCGGAAATTCAATTTCGAACAATGCACCATCCTTGTGTTCGGGATGAAATTTAAGCTTTCCGCCTGATCTAGCCAACGCTTCGCGCGCAATGTTCAAGCCAAGACCTGTTCCACCATCCTTCAACGTGAAGCCTACCTCGAAGATGCGTTCCATGAATTCCTCGCGGACACCTGGCCCATTATCCTCTATGAACACATGCCCGCCGTCCTCAGATCGGGAGAGGGTGATTTGAATGCATGGTTCCTCAACGCCTGTTTCCTCCAGCCAATGTATCGCATTGCCTAAAATGTTCACCATCGCAGTTGATAAATCTTCTGGATGGCCAAGGAATTCCATGCCCTTCGCCGTCGTTTCGATTTTTGTCTCAACTAGGTGGCTTTCAAATATTGCTTGGGCGTCCTTGATAATCTTGATCGGATAGAACAGCTCGGGCTGCCGACGCTTTCCTCCAGCCAGCGGTCGCAACACCCGGAAAAGCTCCGCAAGTTTGTCACCTGAAGCTTTCATTTGAGGTATTCGCTCGGAAAAGAACTCTCTAGCTTTGCTCTTTCCGTTATCATCACCGGTCAGAAACGTCTTCAACATGACCTTCATGCGATCAGCACTTTTCCGAATAAACGTTGCTTCGGGCGATCCCTCGTGAAGCACCTCTGCAAGTATTGCTCCAAGTGAAGACTGTGCCTCAAGAACCCTTTGTCGCTCTCGCATCGCTTCAACTCTTAAGGACAGCCGCTGGCTTTCTTTGTCGATGATGCGCTCTGCCTGCTCTCTTTGCTTAGGCTCAAGCAGCGCGATCAACTTTCGAACGCGTTTGAGTTCCGCAAGCTCTTTGAGTTCATCAAACGAAGATGAACGGGACCGTGAAATACCGGCTTTCTCCCGAAAATCGAAGCGTTTAGGCTCAACAACCTCGGCCAGTAGGCGCTTTATCAGCTTTGCCAAGTTCTGAAAGGCCGCGTTGTCTTCAAAACCTTCACGGCTACTACGTTCAAAAAGGTTTGAGGCCTGCTCTCCCTCGATTTTCAGATAACCTGCTATCTGATTGTGGCCGATCCTCAAAGATGGATTTTGAACACGACGAGTATCGAGAGCCAACCAATCGTTCTCTGGATCGCCATAGGGCCGGACACGGAAGCCTTCTCGGTATATTGCGACGCCGGAAATACTATCGAGCAATCGGCGGGCTTCGGTAGCGCTCAAATCCCCCATGCCCGCCAATTTCATGTTGCTCTTGAGGACGTCGGCTTCTCTGTCAAACATGTAGAGCTGAACCTCTACGGTCCCGGCGCTTTCCTCCTGCGTGATGCTCGCACTTGGGATCGAAATCCTTTCCGCGCCGCGACCGGCCCGGTGAATGGTAAAAGACCCTTCAAACGCTCCGTTCGGGGCCAGCTTGCCATCCAGTTCATAGTCGCAAGTTGATAGAAGTGGGAAAGGATGGACGCGCTTACCTTGTCCACTGTAACCACTATCGTTCCTCTGATCGCCGGAGTCCTCGAATATGTCGGCAGGGTCAAATCCAGCGCTGTCTTCGTCACAATCCGACAGATCAAGAAAGACACTGAAGTCGTCAGCTTTCTCATGACTTGCTGCAAACGGGGAAAGCAATCGCCTGAGTTCATTGTATAATTTGGACAGCCGATCCTTGTTCCAGCTTTCGTGCAGCTCAATAACTTCGATGGTCGTACCTGTTGGCTCTTCTACATTCTGAACGAGGTAGTCGATAGCGATATCGGACAGATACACGTCTTCGCTAAAAATACTCCAATCCAGCTCTGGTATGAGGACCGCAACTTGTCCGTCTTTGGCTGATACGGTAGACGTGAGAGCCATCTTCGCACCCAGTTTCGCCGCAGCGAACCTACCTATCCCCTTGGAACCCATCATTTTGCGGGTCTTGGATGGCGATTGGCGATCCTTTACCTTTGAAGCTGTCGCAGGCTCCATCCACTTGAGCCGAATGTCGTCAAGCGACATCCCATGACCGTCATCAGTGACAGAAATTCGTCCTTCTCCGGGCTGGAGTGGTGGAGTGAACTTGATTTCCACAAAGTTCGCATCGGCATCGTAAGCATTCTTGACCAGCTCGATGACAGCGGCTTCCGGGCCGCTGATTAGCTGATCTCCAATAGTGCGAATAATTCGCGCTTTCGGTTTGAACTGGAGCTTGTTTTCAGAAGTATCGTTCATTAGCTATCGCCACTCCGCATCGAAACCGGCTTTCTTCGTTAACACCGGCTTCATTCATCTATCTGCTTTCACTCAAATAAAACAGGAATTCCGTTCTCTACACACGTCGTACCGTCCGTTCACTAACTTTGAACAGTCTCGCAATCTCGGAGACGGCCCGGTGTTCTGCATCCCTCATGCGGCGAACTTCAGCTTTCTGTGCCGCCGAAAGGGCAGGGGGCCTGCCACCAATCCGTCCACGTTTTCGAGCGGAAGCCAGCCCTTCTCTTGTCCGCTCGGAAATCCGCTCGCGCTCAAACTGGGCGATTGAGGCGAAGACATGAAACACCAAGCGGCCTGCCGGCGTCGTCGTGTCGATGTCCTCGGCCAATGATCGA
>MDTG01226828.1_pt1 | contig 17557 bp, 14 predicted proteins | sample 811421 | NCBI WGS metagenome assembly MDTG01 (sample SAMN05326645, study PRJNA326480) | marine metagenome | isolation source: seawater | place: Pacific Ocean: South East | collected 2011
TAAAAAGACCAGACTTGTTTCCATATTCAGAAGATAAGTCAAAAGGCGCATTCGTTGGTTGTCCTGCTGGTTGGGGCTGTCAGTTAGCTAATGCTAACTTGTTCAGAGCTTTTGAAATGGAAAAAAAAGGTTGGGTTTTAGTTGACCCCGGAAGTGCTGCAGGATTAGATGGTTCAATGGCTAAAGCAGTAGAAAGAGGTGAAAACTGGTTTGGGTATTATTGGTCTCCTACATCTATGATTGGAAAATACAAAATGCATAAATTAGATTTTGGAGTTCCTTTCGGTGGTAAAGACAATTGGGATAACTGCATTGTCAAACCTGAAAAAGATTGTGCAAACCCAAAAAAATCCTCTTGGGTTAAATCAGAAGTTAACAGCGTTGTATCTGCTAATTTTAAGAAGAATGCTAGTGTAGCCCTTGATTACATAACAAAGAGAGTGTATCCAGGAGAAATTATGAATTCCATGTTAGTGTTCATGACCGACCAGAAAGCTGGCGGAAAAGACGCTGCCTTTGAATTTCTAGCAAAGCATGGCAAAGTATGGGAAAGCTGGGTGAGCTCAGATGTAGCGAAAAAGATTAAAGCTGCTCTATAAAAAATAAATTATATAATCACTACTCCTAAACAAAAGGAGTAGTGATTATTTATTTATAAGGTATTGACTATGGATTGGATATCGACATTTCCTCAAATGAGTAGAACCGGTCTAAGAGAATTCAAGAAAACAGTTGATTTTGCTTTTACAGATTTTTCTAGAGCATATGGAGCTGAAATTGAAGGCTTTTTTGAACCATTACTAATGTTTCTAGTATGGTTTGAAAAGCTTTTTATCAACACACCATGGCCGATAATAATTGCAGTTTTACTTTCATTTGCTTGGCTAGGATCACGTTCAATAACAATTGTCGTCGGTACATTATTTAGTTTTTTACTTATTGGTTACTTTGGAATGTGGGAAGATACTATGTCGACCTTAGCAATAATTTTAGTAGCTACATTTCTCTGCATTTCTATTGGAATTCCGATTGGGGTTGCAATGGCTAGAAGTGGTAAAATACAAGCACTTATAGTTCCAATTCTTGATATAATGCAAACTATACCAAGTTTCGTATATTTGATACCTGTGGTAATGCTTCTGGGAATTGGTAAAGTTCCTGGATTAATTGCTGTTTGTATCTATGCTATACCCCCTATAGTTCGCTTAACCAATTTAGGTATACGCCTTGTAGACAAAGACGTTCTAGAAGCAGCAGACTCTTTTGGAGCAAACTATTGGCAAAAACTTTTTGGTGTTCAAATACCATTAGCACTACCAACTATTTTTGCCGGAGTAAATCAAACGATAATGATGGCTTTAGCTATGGTAGTAATTGCATCTATGATTGGTGTAAAAGGTTTGGGCTTACCTGTTTTAAGGGCTATTTCAAATCAGTACTTAGCATTAGGCCTTATGAATGGTTTAGCAATCGTAGTACTAGCTATAATTTTTGATAGAGTAACCCAAAAAATAGGTCAACGAATGCAAAAATATAAAACTGAGCAAGAATAAAATGTCTAATTTAATAGAAATTAGAAACTTATACAAAATCTTTGGTAACAATGAAACTGAATCCCTAAAACTAGTTAAAAAAGGAATGGGAAAAGATGAATTGCTTGAAAAAACAAATTCTGTATTAGGATTAAACAATATTAATTTAAATATTCAAAAGGGTAAAATCCAAGTTGTTATGGGATTGTCTGGATCTGGAAAATCAACCTTGATACGACATTTAAATAGACTTATAGAACCGACTTTTGGAAAAATTAAAATAAATAAAAATGATGTTTTATCCTTATCGCAAAAGGAACTTTTGTCGTTCAGACAAAAAAATATGTCCATGGTTTTTCAAAAATTTGCACTATTTCCTCATAAGACAATTATAGAAAATATTGGATATGGACTTGCTATCCAATCTATCTCCAAAGAGTTATGGATAAAAAAAGCGTCAAAATGGTTAATAAGAGTCGGCCTAGAAGGTTATGAGGAATATTATCCAAATCAACTTTCCGGTGGAATGCAGCAAAGAGTTGGGCTTGCAAGGGCATTAGCCACGGATGCTGAAATACTTCTTATGGATGAAGCATTTTCTGCTTTGGACCCTTTAATAAGAGCTGATATGCAAAATATTTTGCTTGATTTACAAAATGAACTTCACAAAACAATTGTTTTTATTACACATGATTTGGATGAGGCATTAAAAATTGGAGATAGGATAGCAATACTTAGAGATGGACTAATTGTTCAAGATAGTGATCCTCAAGAAATTATTTTACACCCAGCTGATGAATACGTGTCTGATTTTATTAAAGATATAAATCGTGCAAGAGTAATTAAAGCCAAGTCTATAATGACAAAATCAACCAAAAAAATTAAAGGTGCTTCTTCCATTAATCACAACATGGTATTAGAAGATGTTTTACAAGAAATTACAAAAAAACCTGGATCAACCGTGTCAGTTCAAAATGATCAAGGAAAAATAGTTGGTAAAATTTCAATCCAAGAACTTCTAAATGGAATTAAAAGACCTACTACTCAAACAAAAAGCTATACTTAAAATTTTAACTCTTTCCCCTTCCTATTTGATATAATTTAAATTCACTATCTAAAAAACTCTTTGGATCTAGAGCATTTCGAAAATCAATGATGCAATCCCCATTCATCAAACCACTTAAAGTTCGTGGAGACAAACTCCTGAATTCGCTCCATTCAGTTAATAAAATTATACAGTCTGAATTTTTTAAACAATCTTGCAAATTTACAGAAAAATCTACATTTTTTAAAAACTTGCTAGCCTCTTTTGATGCAACTGGATCAAATGCTGACACTTTTGCATCTAACCTTATCAATTCTGGTATCAAATCAAGTGATGGACTTTCTCTCATATCATCCGTTCCAGGCTTGAAAGACAATCCTAGTATTGAAATCTTTTTATTCTTTATTTCACCATCCATTAATTTAATAACTTTATTAATTAAAGATTTTTTTCTTTTTTTATTATATTCTACTACCGTTTCGACAATTGAAGTATTCACATTATATTTTTTAGCAGTTTGAACCAAAGCAAGTGTATCTTTTGGGAAACACGAACCTCCATATCCAGGACCAGGATGAAGAAATTTATCCCCAATCCTTTTATCTAATCCCATACCTCTAGCAATGTCATTAATATCTGTATCTAATTTTTCACATAAATCTGACATTTGATTTATAAATGATATTTTCACAGCAAGAAAAGAATTTGAGGCATATTTGATTAATTCAGCTGTTTTTAAATCTGTATACAATATAGGTGTCTCAAACAGATAAAGTGGTTTATAAATTCTTGCCATAAACTCTTGAGATCTTTTATTTTCATGTCCTACAATTACTCTATTAGGCCTCATAAAATCTTCTATCGCGCTTCCTTCACGAAGAAACTCAGGATTAGAAACAACATCAAATATTGCCTTTGAATTTTTACTACTAATTATTTTTTTAATTTCTAATGATGTTCCAACTGGAACAGTTGATTTTGTTACAATTACAGTATAACCATCTAAATAAGGTGCTATTTCCTTCGCTGCATCAAAAACAAAACTTAAATCTGCGTGTCCATCACCTCTTCGAGCAGGTGTTCCAACAGCAATAAATATAGCATCTGCAATCTTTATATTTTCTTTTTTTTCTAAACTGAAATTTAATCTTCCTGAAGTAATATTTTTATTTACAAGATTTTCCAGCTCTGGTTCATAAATTGGTATAATCCCTTTTTTTAAATTTTCGATTTTTGATTTATCTTTATCAACACATGTAACATTAAAACCAAATTCAGAGAAACAAGTTCCTGAAACCAGTCCAACATAACCTGCTCCTAGCATAACTATATTCATATTTTTCTAACTCTTAAACAAAAAATCATATCTTGACTATTATAACCCAATGAAATAGTTAATTCTTTATAATAATAATATTTATTACATAATAATTTATTTGTCATGAAAATTAAAAAAGCCATATTTCCTGTTGGCGGTTTAGGAACAAGGTTTCTACCAGCGACAAAATCAATGCCAAAAGAGATGCTGCCAATTGTAGATAAACCTCTTATACAATATGCTGTTGAAGAAGCAGCTAATGCAGGAATTGAACAATTTATTTTTGTAACTAGTAAAGGAAAATCTGCTATCGAAAATCATTTTGATCATTCTTTTGAGCTTGAAAATAATTTAATTCAAACTGGTAAAAATAAAACTCTTAAAATCGCACAAGAAATGTTAAAAATTCCGGGAAGTTATGCTTATGTAAGACAACAAGAGCCTGCAGGCTTAGGTCATGCTATTTGGTGCGCAAGACATTTAATTAATAATGAACCGTTTGCTGTTATTTTAGCTGATGATTTAATTACTGGAAAATCTGTTATTGGAAAAATGATAAAAAACTATACCAAAGGTAACATGATGGCGATCATGGATGTAAAGAAAAACGAAGTTTCATCATACGGAATCATCCAACCTGGTAAATTTGACAAGAATATTTTTGAAATAAAATCAATGATAGAAAAACCGAAAATATCTGAGGCACCTAGTAATTTGGCAATTGTAGGGAGATATATTCTCGATTCAGTAATTTTTAAAGTATTGCAAAATCAAAAAAAAGGTTCTGGAGATGAAATTCAATTAACAGATGCTATTAGCTCTTTAATTGGGGAATTACCTTGTTATGGCTATAAGTTTAACGAGCAAAGATTTGATTGTGGATCGAAATTAGGTTTTTTACAAGCAAATGTTTCTTTTGCTCTTCAAAGAGAAGATTTAAAAAAACTTAAAAATTGGTTGAAAAAACTATAGTTATTTATGATTTTTAAACATAAATTCCATCCAACTATTTTAAGAGAATATGATATTAGAGGTATCATAAATGAAAATTTATCAGAACTAGATGCATTCATGCTTGGATATTTTTTTGGTCTGACAATAAAGAAAAAAATTCACCCATTTAAATCACCTAAGATAATTGTTAGTAGAGACGGCCGTATTTCCAGTGAAAAATTACTTAAAAATTTAGTTAATGGCCTTTTGAAATCTGGATCAGATATAATTGATATTGGCTTAAACCCTACTCCAATTTTATATTTTGCAAATGAATATTTTCATGCAGATGGGTCCATTCAAGTTACTGGAAGTCATAATCCAAAAAACTATAATGGTTTTAAAATGATAGCTTTAAATAATTCCTTTTATGGAAAAGATATTACTAAACTTGGAAAATTTTCTCAAAGTGGGAGTAATGAAAAATACAACGGAACTTATCAAGAAAAAAATATTGAAGACACTTATTCCAAAAAAATTTTGGAGCCCATTACAAATGTTAAATCACAAAATCTTTTAAAAAAGAAAATTATTTGGGATTGTGGCAATGGTGCAACTGGTAAAGTTTTAAAAAATATAATCAATAAAATCCCTGGCGATCATCATATTTTGTTTGATGAAATAGATGGAAATTTTCCAAATCACCCTCCAGATCCAACTAAGAAGGAAAATCTATTTGAATTAAGAAACTATATTGAAAAATTAGATGCGGACCTAGGTATAGCTTTTGATGGTGATGGAGATAGAATTGCTGTTATGAGAAAAAATGGGGAATTAATTCCTGGAGATCTTTTAACCGCTTTTTTAAGTTTATCTATTAAAGATAAAACCCAACATATTATTTTGGACGTTAAGTCAAGTATTGTTGCAAAACAGGCGATAGAAAGTATGGGGTTTAAAGTAGAAATATGGAAGACAGGACATTCAAACATTAAGTCAAGAATGAAAAAGATAAACTCGGTATTGGCTGGAGAAATGTCTGGTCATGTTTTTTTTTCAGATAATTATTATGGATATGATGATGCTATATATTCGAGTATTAGATTTTTACAATTAATTAATGAAGAGAAAGAAATTGAAGTTTTTTTAAATAACTTAGATAAATGCTATTTTACACCAGAAATAAAAATTAGTTGCTCAGAAGATATTAAATTTAAAATAATTGAAAAAATTATTTCAAAATTAAAACGTAAATATAATTTAACACAACTATTATTAATTGATGGAGTTAGGGTAAATTTTGATTTTGGTTGGTATTTAATTAGAGCTAGTAATACAGAAAATGCTCTTGTTATTAGAGTTGAAGGAAAAACCAACAAACATCTTTCTTCTTTAATTACAGAAGTTAAAATTTTACTAAAAGAACAGAATGTTTTTCTTAATTTATGAATTGTTTAAAAGCTAATTATTATATATAAATTAAACTTTAGAGATGAGGTAAAAATGGATATAAAAATTGAAAAAGGAAAATTGAGAGTTTCTAAGGTTTTAGTAGAATTTATAGAAAATGAAGTTCTTCAAGTATTAGGTTTCAATATTCAAGAGTTTTGGCAAGATTTTGAAAACTTAATTCTTAAATTTTCTCCTTTAAATAAAAGATTACTTCAAAAAAGAGAGAATTTTAAAAAATTAATTGATGATTTTTATATTCAAAATAAGGAAACACAAATCAACAAAGAGGAATATATAGATTTCCTTAAAAAAATTAATTACATTGTCCCAGAAGGTCCAGATTTTAAAATTGAAACTGAAAATGTAGATGAAGAAATTTCAAATATACCAGGGCCTCAATTAGTTGTTCCGGTTACTAATGCTAGATATTCAATTAATGCAGCTAATGCAAGATGGGGAAGCCTTTATGATTCCGTTTATGGAACTGATCTAATTAAAGAAAATGAGGGCTATGAAAAGGGTTCATCTTATAACCCAAAAAGAGGTGAAAAAGTTATAAAATTTGGTAGGGAGTTTTTAGATAAAAATTTTCCCCTTTTAGATGGGTCTCATCAAGATGCCATAAATTATAAAGTGGAAAATAATAATTTAATTATCACTCTATTAAACGAAACTAACACTAATTTGAAAAATAAAGACCAATATATTGGTTTTAATCAAAAGGAAAGCTTGCTTAAATCAATTTTATTAAAAAATAATAATTTGCATGTGGAAATATCTTTTGATTCAAAAGATTTAGTTGGTTCCAATGATAAAGCAAATATTAATGATATTATTTTAGAATCAGCTATCACTACTATCCAAGACTGTGAGGACTCAGTTGCAACTGTAGATGCGGAAGACAAAGTTTTAGCTTATAGAAACTGGCTTGGATTAATGAATGGGAAAATTAAAGAGACTTTTAATAAAAACGGGAAAGAAATTACTAGATCATTGAGTGATGATAAAATATATTCTACCGCTGATGGTTCATTAACTCTATCTGGATTATCATTGATGTTAATTAGAAATGTAGGTCATTTAATGACTAATCCTTCTATAATTTTCAATCAAGATGAAGAAGTTCCAGAAGGAATTATGGATGCTATGATAACTTCATTGATATCTTTATTTGATATTAATCACATAAAAAGAAATTCAAAAGCTGGCTCAATATATATTGTAAAACCAAAAATGCATGGGCCATCGGAGGTAGCTTTTACCGATGAACTTTTTTCTGATGTGGAAGATGCTCTAAAACTAAAAAGAAATACAATAAAAATAGGTATAATGGATGAAGAAAGAAGAACTTCTGTTAATTTAAAAGAGTGTATTAGAGAAGCAAAGAATAGATTAGTTTTTATTAATACTGGTTTTTTAGATAGAACGGGGGATGAAATTCATACAGCTATGGAAGCAGGTCCGGTAATACCAAAGTCTGACATTAAAAATGCTGATTGGATTGATGCTTATGAAAAAAATAATGTTAAAGTTGGCTTAGAATGTGGACTATCTGGAAAAGCTCAGATTGGAAAAGGGATGTGGGCTATGCCAGATCTAATGGAGGATATGTTTAATCAAAAAATCAATCACCCTAAAAGTGGCGCAACAACTGCTTGGGTTCCTAGTCCAACTGCTGCAACTATTCACGCTTTGCACTATCATTCAGTAGATGTGTTTAAAATACAAAAAATACTTATCAACGAAAACACTTCTACAAAATTTTTAGAAAAAATACTTACCCCACCAACTGCTTTTGGATTTAATTGGTCTAACGAATTAATTGAAAAAGAAATAAATAATAATGCTCAAGGAATTTTAGGTTATGTTGTTAGGTGGGTTGATCATGGTGTCGGTTGTTCTAAAGTACCTGATATAAATAATATTGGTTTAATGGAAGATAGAGCAACATGCAGAATATCAAGTCAACACCTTTCCAATTGGCTTCATCATAATATAATAACTAAAGATCAGGTTATATCTTCGATGAAAAAAATGGCGAAAATAGTTGATCAACAAAATGCAAATGACAAAAACTATGTTTCTATGTCATCTAATTTTGAAAATTCTATATCTTTTAATGCTGCGCTTGAACTAGTACTTCAAGGAACGAAAAGTCCATCTGGATATACAGAGCCAATTTTGCATAACAAAAGATTATTATTAAAAAGCAAACTAGGTTGAAAGTCTCATCATTGATCTTAAATGGTCTATTGAAATTAATTGCCCTGATTTTTTTACATACCAAAAACTCCAACCATTGCAAGCTGGAAGACCTTGCAATGCTGCAGCCACTGAGTGAATAGATCCCCTATTATCTTTTGATATCAAACTGCCATCTGCTCTTACTTTTGCTGTCCATCGATTCCTAAAGTCTGTGAGTAATTGACCTGGAATAATAAGTCCTTTTTCTAACAAGGAACCAAAAGGTATTCTTTTCTCTTGAGTTTTAGGTGTTGTTTGAATAATTTCTTCCGGATATAATTTCAATGTATTTTTGATTCTCTTTATAGATTGTTTTACATATTCTTTATTTTCTTCAATTCCTATAAAATTTCTATTTAATTTTTTAGCAACCACTCCAGTTGTTCCAGTTCCAAAAAATGGATCTAAAACTATATCGTTTATTTTTGTACTTGACATTATAACTCTGCTAATAAGGTTTTCAGGTTTTTGAGTAGGATGAATTTTAATACCATCATTGTTTTTTAATCTTTCACTTCCAGTGCAAATCGGTATCGTCCAATCTGACCTCATTTGCAAATCACCATTTAATGACTTCATTGATTCATAATTGAATGTGTATTTTGATTTTTCAGATTTAGTCGCCCAAATCATAGTTTCATGAGCATTTGTAAATCTTTTACCTCTAAAATTAGGCATTGGATTTGTCTTTCTCCATATAATATCGTTTAAAATCCAAAAACCAAGATTTTGTAGAACATATCCTAGTCTAAATATATTATGATAAGAGCCAATTACCCATATTGTACCGTTTGGTTTCAAAATATTTCTACACAACTTTAACCAATCATATGTAAAGTTGTCGTATTCTTTAAATGAAGAGAATTGATCCCAATCTTCTGTTACACCATTTACTATTGAATTGTCAGGTCTTTTTAGTTTTTTTGATAATTGCAAGTTATATGGAGGATCTGCAAAAATCATATCAACAGATTCTTGAGGAATTTTTTTTAGCAAAGTTCTATTATTGCCGATAATAACTTTATTTAAAAACTTATCTATTTTCATTGTTTAAAAACTGTGAATAAAATTTGTTTAAGTGTGGATAAAATTATAAATATGTATTTAAGTCAATAGGATAGATAAATAATATTTTTTTATAACAACATATTGATTAATATTTTATACTTTGACTAAATGTAGTAGACATAGGTTTAAAGTTTTTTCTGTGAATATTGCAAATACCTAATTTATCTATTTTATTCATATGATCTTTTGTTCCATACCCTTTGTTTCTAGAAAAATTATATTCTGGATATTTTTTATCATAATTAATCATAATTGTGTCTCTAGTAACTTTGGCAATTATACTTGCTAAAGAAATTGACAATATTCTTTTATCTCCTTTTATTTTTGATTTAATGATATAATCAGGTAAAGTCAAAAGATTAGATTTTTTCTTTTTTAAAATTTCAAAATCAGGAATTGTATTACCATCTAAATACACCAAAAAATTTAATTTTTCTTTTAATTGATAATTAGAAACCATATTTTTTAACAAACAATGTAAGGATCTATTTATTGCCAAGTTATTACTGTAAACAAGTCCATATTTTTCTATTTCATTGGATGAAGCGATTGCTATACCTCTCAATGTTAAATTTTGTGTCTTATTATAGATTTGATTTCTTTTAACTTTTGTTAAAGTTTTTGAATCATTTATTTCATCAGGTAATTCAGTAAAATTATTAGGATTGATCCAGCATGAACATGCTACTATTGGTCCTGCCAATGAACCTCTTCCAACTTCGTCAATTCCTATAAAATAATTATATTGGTTTTTTCTTGAATGTTCTTTTTCTAAATTTAGATTAGGTTCTTTTATTTTTCTGTCTATATAGCGCATTTTCTTTTAAACGGGGAATAATCTCGATGAAATTACAAGGTTTATGTCTTATATCTAATTGATAAAGTAAAATTTCATCCCATGCATCTTTGCAAGCTGAAGGAGAACCTGGTAAACAAAATATATATTTTCCATTTTTAACTCCTGCAGTAGATCTAGATTGAAGCGCAGAAGTACCTATTTTTTTGTAAGATATCCATCTAAACATTTCACCAAAACCTTCTATAGGTTTATCAAAAAGATTTTGAACTGCTTCAGGTGTAACATCTCTTCCAGTTAATCCAGTTCCTCCTGTAGTTATTATTACATCTATTTTTTTTTCTAAACTCAAATTTTCTAGTAAAGTGGAAATTTTGTTTTTATCGTCTTCAACTATCATTCGATCATAAAAATTATGACCTGCTTCAATTATTCTTCGTTTTAATAAATCACCTGATTTATCATTTTCTAATGTCCTTGTGTCCGACACAGTTATAATGCAAACATTAACTGGAATAAATGAAATAGTTTTATCAATCATCTTCTTCTCATTTTTATACTGGTGTTATCTCCTGACGCTAGCGCAGGAATTATATAAGGATCTTCATTTAGTCTAAAACGATAAATCCATAAATTAGTGATTACTAATTTTATGTAATTTCTGGTTTGTCTGGCTGGCAAAGATTCTATCATTAGTAAAGGTTCTTTTTCTTTGTAATGTGCTTTTTTTGACCATTTTTTAAAATTTCCAGGTCCTGCATTATATGATGCAAGCATTTTCAAAACATTGTTATCGATTAAATCTAATCCAAGCAGAAAATCAATATATTTAGCCCCTATTTTTAAATTATTATTTAAATTATATAACAAATGTTTTTTCGATCTGTATCTATAAAATTTATCATTCATTATGAAAGCAGCTGTTGATGGAAGAACTTGCATAACTCCCAAAGCATTAGCGTAACTTTTTGCTCTAGGATTAAAACCAGACTCTTGTCTAGAAATTGAATATAAAAGTGCCTTATCTTTTATTTTATATGTGTTAGTTTTCCATTTTGGAATTGGATATAACCCACCTAATAATATTTTTCCATAATCATTTCTTAATAATGCAGAAACTCTAAATGCTAGTCCTGGCATATTATAATTTGCTGCAAAAGAAACTATTTGTGGATATTCGTTAATATTAAATTTAAATATAATTTTTCTAAATTCTCTTGACGCCTTATGGTATTCAGCGACTTGCAACAAAGCAAGTATTCTTTGACCTCCGGGTAAAGATTTCAATTTGTTGACAAATTGTTCTTTTACAGGATCTAAATCAAAATTAAAATTGTCTTTATAACCTAATGACGCTTTTGCTAAAGTTGAATAAAATGTCCTGTCATAATTCGCTGCTTTGATCAAATATTTATTAATTTCTTTAGTTTTACCTAAATGATAAGCCAGTTTGGCTGACCAAAAATTCCCACCTGATAAAATACTCTCTGGACCAGATTTTAATTCTGATAGACTATTAAAAAACCATTTAGAAAGTTTATAATCTCCAAATCTCCATGCAGAAAGACCGCCTGCCCAAAATGCTAAAGCATTTTGTGAATTTGACAAATTAATTGAAATTCTAGATTGTCTTATACTTTCTTGATCTTTTTTAAAAATAAAATATGCATGAGCAAGTTCTGCTCTCAACTGAGACATTTCTAAGTTAGTTAAATATTTTTTAGTTTTTTTAGAAATTAATAAATTCTCAATGTATTTTGTATTTTCTTTTCTAATTCCTCTTCTAACTTTTATTGCAATCTGAAATGAAGATTTAGGGTATTTATGTCCTTTAGATATCAGTGGAAATGTAGGTTTTAATTGATCTTTTAATATGTTTCCATAACCATTTAAAAAATTACCAGATGGTTTTTTAGGATATTTAGATTTTTTAGGTTTTCTTTTCTTTGCTAGTCTATAGATCCTATAAGCGTCAGGATGATCGTTGAAGTAATCTAACCATTCTTTTAATTCTTTGTAAGAGCTTCTCCATCCAGTTGGATGTAAATATTTTTCAGCTTGGATAGTGCCCAAAAGTATTTTGTTAGAAATATTTTTTTTTAATACATTTATTTTAGTCCAAATTTTTGAACTCTTTCCTTTAATCCCCTTAGATTGATAATCAAAAATCTGTTTATATAATTTTACATCCTCTTTATTTAAAACTTTTAGATTTAAATCTAAATTTTTATTTTCATCTCCAAAAGAGAAGCAAGTAAATAATAACAAAGACGAGAAAATTATAAATTTAATAAAAGTAATTATTTTCATATAATAATACTCATCTTATACATTATTTTGATTTAATTTTTTTTTTAACAACTTTAATACTTCCCATGCTGTTTTCTTCAAATTAGCATCCTTAATTATTAATGATGGGTTGGGGATATCAAACTTTTCAGACTTTGTCTTTAAATTACCTAGTTTTTTATTATTAGTTATACACATATTTACTATAAATAAAGGTTTGATAATTTCAACAAGTCTTGAAGCTATAAGCTCAAAATTATCCAAATTACTAAGAATTGATTTACTTTCCAAAATTTCATTTGGAAAATTAATACTTATAAAACTAATTTCATCAAGTGAAACATTTATTGCTCCAAACATTTTTCTTAATAAATTTAAACTTGATCCTGAAAAAGCTGTTTTTGACTCTTTAGAAGATTTATCTGGTTTATCAGCTATTATCATGATCTTTGATGAGGTATTAAAAGAGCTTAAAATCAAATCGTTTGGCTTATTTTTTAATAAGTTTTGTATATAAGAATCTAATTGTTCAATTTTATTTAGTTTTTCAAAAAATAAAAATACTTCTTCCCGTTGAGGCATATTTTTGATGTCGGTTGATGAAGAAAATTCTATACCCATATCAATTTGAAGTTTTATAAGATTTATTAATTTCTCATTTGTTTTAATATTGCTTTGCATAAATAAAATTTAAACTAGTAAAAACATTTTGTCTGTTACATAATAAAGATATATTTTTAATTTCTAATGATAGCTTCAATAAAAATAAATCTTTTCTGTGTTTTTTTTTTCTTAATAGGATGCACAACAAAAATTCAACTTCAAGACAATTTATCTAAAAATTATTATAACTCAAATTATGGTAAATATCTTTCAGCATCATATTCAGTAAAAAATGGAGATGTTAAACATGCATCAGAAATTTTAACTACTTCTACAAAATACAACCAAGAAATTACTTTAATAGAACTAGCTTTTTACTCTAAAATAATTAATGGGCAGTTTTTAAAAGCAAAAACGTTAAGTAAAAAATACAAAAATATATTAGATAAAAATTCATTTGCAAATATACCCTTAATAGCTCTGCATCTTAAAAATAATGAACTTGAAGAAGCGTTAAAATTAATTGATATCTCTGATGATTTGCCTGGTTTTGATTTACTAGCCGGAAAAGTTAAAAATTTAATTCTGATATCTAAAAAGACTACTTTTTTAAATGAAGAAATTAAACAAATAAAAAAAAATGATATTTTTGATCTAATTACATTTGAAACATTTGAAAATAAAGATAAATTAACTAACGAACTTTTAAAACAAAACCAAACTGTAATTAATAAATTTCTTTTATTTGGATATTTGAAAAGAAAAAAATTATTGTTAAAAAAAATTAATTTAGTTGAAAAAATTTTACCCTTTAATTTCCAAGCAGACTTTTTGAATGAACACTTTCTTAATAAAAATAATTTATTTTTAAGAACACCCAATTCAAAATTAATTATTTCTAGTTATTTTGTAAATTTATCCAATCATCTAAGTCAAAAAAACAATATACCGTCTTCATATATAAAAATGTTATTAGAAATTTCATACTTTATTTATCCTGAGTTAAGTATTTCAAATTATTATTTATCAGAAATTTATGAGGATGAAAAAAACTATAATATTGCTTTAAATAAATTAAATTTGATTTTCAAACATTCCCCAATATATGTACCTTCATTAATTAAAAAATATAACGTTTCAAAAAAAATAAACTCTAATAAAGCCAAAATTTATTTGAAAGAATTACAAAACAATTATTATTCATATATTAATGTAAAATATCAATTGGCTGACAACTACAGGTTAAACAAAAATTGTTCGAAAGCATTAAAAATATATGATGAAATTTTAAAAGAAACTTCAAATGACGTGAATTTTTTATTTTATAAAGCTTCTTGCCTTGAGAAAATTGGTTTATGGAAGGAAGCAAAAACATTATTTTTTAATATAATTAAATTAAATGAAAATGACGCGTATTCTCTTAATTATTTAAGTTATTCAATGGCGATAAGAAATGAAGATCTTGAAAAAGCCAATATATTAATTGATCGTGCTTTGAAAATTGAACCCAATAATGGGTTTTTTTTAGATACATTAGGATGGATACAATTTAAAAAGAAAAAATATAATTTAGCTATTTATAATTTACAAAGAGCAATCGTATTACAACCTAATAGTTCTGAAATCATGGATCATCTCGGAGACTGTTATTTAAAAACTGGAAGAATTAAAGAAGCAGTGTTTGAATGGAAAAGAGCATTAAAATATGACGCTTCTGATAAACTTAAAAAAAATATTAATATTAAATTAAAAAAATATGAATAATTTAAAACAGACTATTTGGATATCAGCTCCTGCTAAATTAAATCTAAATTTAAATGTTTTAAAAAAAGATTCAGATGGATATCATTTTTTGCAGAGCCAAATTTGTTTTATAAATTTATGTGACTTTGTTTTTATTAAAGAGAATAAGAAAACAATTATAAGACAATTAATCAAAAAAAGTAACTTCATTTTGGATAATGATACTATTCTTTTAAAGACTATTAATTTGTTTAAAGATCAGTTTAAATGGAAAAAAAATTATCAAATTAATTTTATAAAAAATATTCCTATAGGTGCTGGCCTTGGAGGAGGATCGGCTGATGCAGCAGCATTGTTAATTGGATTAAAGTATTTGTATAATAAAGAAAATTTAAAAAATAAAATTTCTTTAAAAGACATTCTAGAACTTGGTTTTTTAATTGGTTCAGATGTACCTTCATGTATTTATAGTAAAAGTATTAAATTTTCAGGGAAGGGAGAAAACATTTCATTTTCAAAAGTGACAAACAATCAAAAATATTTGATTATTTATCCTGGTATAAGTTTATCAACCAAAAAAGTTTTTTCATTATTTAAAAAAGAAAAAGAATACAGTGCTCAAATAGAAAAAGCTCTTAATAAAAACTCACTTCTTTTGACTGCATGTCAAATTGAACCAAAAATCGGAGAAGTTTTAAATCATTTAAAAAATTTTAAAAACATTCAATCTTATGGAATGAGCGGCAGTGGTTCAACCTGTTTTGGTATATTTAAAAATTCCTTTGATTTAAAACTTGCATTAAAACAACTAGCTAAAAATCCCAATAAGAAATGGTTCATTTGGTATGGAAATAAAAAAGAGTTTGGCTATAATAGAGTTTTATATTAACAATAGATCTAATTGGGGCGTAGCCAAGTGGTAAGGCATCGGGTTTTGATCCCGTGTACCGTAGGTTCGAATCCTACCGCCCCAGCCATATTTATTTATATTTCATCATATATCCACCTCCTTTATTTAAAAAAGAAAAATTAATTTGATCTTCTATTTTATATATTTTCTTTTTTAGTCTATAGACGTGAGTCTCTAATGTGTGAGTATTAATGCCTTCATTAAAATCCCAAATGTAATGCAGTAATTGTTTTTTTGAAATAACAGTATTTTTATTTTCAAAAAAATATGTAAGTAACTTTGTTTCTTTTTCAGTCAAATAAATAAACTCTTTTGTTTTTTCATTTGTAATAAATTTTTTGTTTGGCTTGAATGCCAAATCAGAAGTCAAATTAATTATATTTTCATTAATTGAAAAATCTGAAAAAAACTCTGAAATAATAGAAAAAAGACTTTTCAATGTAAAAGGCTTAACTACAAACTTAAAATTTATTACATTTTTGTTTTCATGTCGATTGTTCAAATCATTAAAAATTATAATTATATTTTTTGTTTTCTTTTGTTCAAATTCCCTTAAGAATTTTAAATTGTTGAAAACATCTAAATAATTAACTAACAATAAATCAATTTTGTTTTGGTTTAAAATTTGATCAATTTGTTCTTTTTTTAATAATGATATTTTACAATCTTTATCAAAAAAATTACTGATATGAAATGATAACAATTTTTGCAGAATATCATCATCTTCAATTATAATTATTTTTTTACTCATTTATTATTGATAAGACTAAATTAAAAATTATATTAATAATAAATGATGAAGACAAATATACAAACAGAAAGAGTAATTTCTGAATTGAGAAGAGGTGAAAAGATTGTAGTTCACGATAATTTATCTCAAATTAGTGTTTTACTTTCTTCTGCTGAGATGGTTCAAGATCAAACTTTAAAAGATCATGTGTATCTTGCACAATCATTTCCAAGTATAATTTTTTCTTCTGCAAGATGCAATGCTTTGGGTATTAAAACAGATAGAAATTGTTCTTATTTGATTGATTGTAACTGGTCAAAAAATGATATTTTAAATCTAGCTTTGTCAAAAAATGGAGTAGCAAACCTTAAAGTTGATGGCTTTATTGAAGAAAACAATGAGCTTGTATGTGCCTGTTTAACTTTATTAAAAAAATCTAAATTAGTTCCAACTGGAGTTATGACATTAATTGCAAATGTAGATGTTAATAAAATAGTAGATTGGTCAAATGAAAATAACTTATTGTATTTGAGTATTAATAATATTGAACAAAAGGAAAATATTAATTCTAATGATTTTGAAATTGTAACCAAGGCACATTTACCAATTCAACAAACTGAAGATTGTGATATCGTAGTTTTTAGAACAAAAAATGGGCAAAATGAATTTTTTTGCCTTTTAATAGGGACTGCTAGAAAATTACTAAATGAAAAAATTAATTTAATACCTACAACGAGAATTCATAGCCAATGTGTAACCGGTGATATATTGAGTAGTTTAAAATGTGATTGTGGCGATCAATTAAAAAAGTCTATAGATTTGATGGTAAAAAACAAAGAAGGGATTTTAATTTATTTATCACAAGAAGGAAGAAATATTGGTTTAACAAATAAA
>MDTG01376438.1_pt1 | contig 17557 bp, 18 predicted proteins | sample 811421 | NCBI WGS metagenome assembly MDTG01 (sample SAMN05326645, study PRJNA326480) | marine metagenome | isolation source: seawater | place: Pacific Ocean: South East | collected 2011
ATTTAAAATGTGGTATTGTTGGTTTGCCTAACGTTGGTAAATCAACTTTATTCAACGCTCTTACAAATTCGAGCAAAGCTCAAGCAGCAAATTTTCCATTCTGTACTATTGAACCAAATATTGGCGTAGTCCCGGTTCCAGATGAAAGACTGGAAAAATTAGAAAAAATTTCAAAGTCAAAAAAAAAATCTATACAACAATATCTTTCATTGATATTGCAGGTCTTGTAAGAGGTGCATCAAAAGGAGAGGGATTAGGAAATAAGTTCCTTTCTCATATCAGAGAGGTGGACGCAGTCATTCATGTTTTAAGGTGTTTTGACTCTGATGATATACAAAATGTAAATGAGAATATAGATCCAATAAGGGATTTAGAAATCATTGAAACTGAAATGAAATTAGCAGATATAGATTCAATAAATAAGAGGCTAGATAAAAAAAACCAGAAAAATAATGATATTAGCCAAAATCAAATACTTGAAGCTGCATTACAATTTATAAATAATAAAATTGATTTAAAAACTATTCAAAATAACTTTAATAAAAAACAAATTAAAAATAGTGGTTTGCTATCAATTAAACCTAGGTTATTTGTTTGTAATGTAGATGAAAAAAGCATCAATAATGGTAATAACTACACCAAAAATTTTATAAAAAAATTTGGATCAAATAATACAATTATAATTTCTTCAGAAATTGAGAACCAGGTAAACCAATTAAATAATGAGGAAAAAGACAGTTTTAAGAAGTTATTAAATATCAAAAGTAGTGGTTTAGGAAACCTTATCAAAAAAGGATATAGTTTATTAGAATTAAATACTTTCTTTACCTCAGGTTCTGAAGAAAGTAGAGCATGGACTATAGAAAAAAATAGTTGTGCTCCTCAAGCAGCAGGTGAAATTCATACTGATTTTGAAAAAGGGTTTATACGTGCTGAGACCGTATCCTATAACGACTTTGTTCTTTGTAATGGTTGGAGTGAGTCAAAAAATCAAGGTAAGATGAGACTTGAGGGTAAAGATTATAAAGTTAAAGATGGAGACGTGTTAAATTTTCGTTTCAATACGTGACCATATTTTTTTCATACTAAAATATACAAGCACACTTAAAATTATTAAATAACTAATTGCTCTAAAGCCAAATTTGTGTCTTTGCTCTAAATGAGGTTCTGCTGACCATGCTAAGAAAGTAGTTACATCTTTTGCCATTTGTTCCGGTGATGCAAGAGTTCCATCTGCATATGTTACAAGATCTTCATAAAGTTGAGGTGGCATCTTGATTTTGTTCCCATACATGTATTTGTTATAATATACCCCATCGTCAAGTACCATTCCTTCAGGTGGATCTTCATATCCAAGTATAACAGAATAAATATAATCAGCACCACCAGCTCTAGCTTTTACAAGAACAGACATATCAGGTGGGTAGGCACCCCCATTTGAAATTTTTGCCTCTTCAACATTAGCGTATGGCATCACAAATCTATCAGAAAGTTTTGCAGGTCTTGTAAACATTTCACCGTCGCTATTTGGACCGTCAATTACTTCAAAATTAGATGCAATTGCCTTCGCTTGTTCGATTGAAAATTCCGGACCACCTTTTTCAGAAAGATTTCTGTAAGATAAATATTGCATTGAATGACATGAAGCACATACTTCAGTATATACCTGGTATCCTCTTTGCAAAGATGCTCTATCAAATTTTCCAAAAAAACTTTTAAATGACCAGTCTTGTTTTAGAAGAGGTTGACTTTCCCCTGCCGCGGATACAATACTTGTTTTCAAAAATACAATTAAAAAAAAAGTTAAAATTTTTGAAATATTTTGCACTATCACCCTAAGGTATTTAAATTTTTTGTCTCTTTGGCCATTGCAGGGTTAGACATACCTCCCAGTACAGGATCGGTTATACTCAAAGGAATATCTAAAGTTCTTTCTCTTTTACCAAGTAATGGTAATATTATTAGAAAATGAATGAAATAATATGCGGTCGCAACTCTTGCTATCATAAGATAAACCCCCTCAGCCGGCATTGCTCCCATATATCCTAATATCAAAACATCAGCGACTAAAAACCAGTAAAATTGTTTGTAAATAGGTCTAAATACTGCTGATCTTACCTTAGAAGTATCTAACCAAGGTAGTATAACTAAAACGAAAATTGCCGCAAACATTGCAATTACCCCTAACAATTTATCTGGAACTGATCTTAATATTGCATAAAAGGGTAAAAGATACCACTCTGGAACAATGTGAGCAGGTGTTACTAAAGGATTGGCCTCAATATAGTTGTCTGAATGACCTAAAATATTTGGGGAATAGAAAACAAAAAAAGCAAATACTATTAAAAAGATTAGTAAAGCAAATAAATCTTTGATCACAATATAAGGGTGAAAAGGTACTGTATCATTTGAAGGTTTTTTAATATCTATTCCTATTGGATTGTTGTTACCAGGCACGTGCAATGCCCATATGTGCAGTATAACTAAGCCTAGTATTAAAAAAGGGAAAAGATAATGTAAACTAAAAAACCTTGTTAAAGTTGGATTATCTACTGAATATCCGCCCCATAACCAGTTTGTGATACTTTCACCAATAAAAGGTATTGCACTGAACAAATTAGTAATCACAGTTGCTCCCCAAAAACTCATTTGTCCCCATGGTAAAACATAACCTAGAAAAGCCGTAGCCATCATCAGGAAATAAATTAACATTCCTATTATCCATATTACTTCACGAGGAGATTTGTAAGAGCCATAGTACAATGCTCTAAAGATGTGTATGTAAACAGCTAAAAAAAACATTGAGGCACCATTTGCATGTACATATCTGATCAGCCAGCCATAATTCACATCTCTCATAATGTGTTCTACACTAGCAAATGCAAGATCGGCGTGTGCTATGTAGTGCATGCCTAAAACAATTCCTGTAACTATCTGTGTAATAAGACAAAAAGTTAATATACCGCCAAATGTCCACCAATAGTTTAAATTTTTAGGTGTAGGATATTCTGTTAAGTGATTTGCAAGAGAAAGTAATGGCAACCTATCATTAAACCACCTACCTAATTTTGATTTTGGGGTATATTCATGTGAGCTCATAATTTTATTTTATCCAATTTTTATAGTGTTAGTATCAACAAATTTATATTCAGGTACCTCTAAATTAGTCGGAGCTGGTCCGCTTCTTATTCTTCCGGATGTATCATAATGTGATCCATGACATGGGCAAAACCATCCTCCCTGATAGTCGCCTTTATTAGTCAATGGCACACACCCAAGATGTGTGCAAATTCCAAGTGTAATTAACCATTCAGGATTTTTTGCTCTATCCTCGTCCTTCTCAGGATGTTTTAAATCTTTTAAGTCTACATTTCTAGCACTTTCTATTTCCTCTGTAGTTCTTCTTTTTATAAAAACTGGCTTTCCTCTCCACAATACTGTTATTGCCTGACCTGGTTGAACCCCACTAATGTCAACTTCTGTAGACGCGAGCGCCTTTACCGAAGCGTCTGGGTTCATTTGATCAACTAATGGCCAAACTACGGCACCTACCCCAACTGCTCCAGCAGCTGTGGTAGCTGTTAAAATAAAATCTCTTCTTTTAACCGGTTTTTTTTTTTCTGAATCAGACATTTTTATTATTAATAATTTTCTATATATGCTCTATATATGAGAAATTATACGTTTTTCCATGGTAACAATGACACAGAATGAGAGCAAATTAAGGCTAAAAATAGCATTATATATGCCGGATATACCTCAGAATACAGCTTCGATTATTAGGACCTGTTCTTGCCTAGGAGCAATTCTGGAAATAATAGAACCTTGCGGTTATATCGTTTCAGATAAAAGATTTAAAAGAGTTGTGATGGACTATATTGACCAGTCAAAAATTAGATTTTACAAAGATGAAAGTCATTTTTTTAGTTCTAAAGAAAATGATAGAATAATTTTGATGACAACCAAAGCAAAAAAAATCTATACTGATTTTAAGTTTAAAGTTAATGATACTTTGCTTTTTGGAAGAGAAAGCTCAGGCGTGCCCGATAGAATGCATAAAAAAATTTTGCATAAGTTAAAGGTTCCAATGATAAAAAAAAAGAGATCATTAAATGTGTCTACAACAGTATCAATTGCTCTTGCTGAGGCTATAAGACAAATAAAATAGATAAATGGATAAAATAATAAAAAAAACACTTACAAAAAATTGGTTTCGCCTTCTACAAAATATTATTTGCAAAGACATTGAAAATTTAGAGGGTAAAACAAAATTCAAAAAAAAAAAATGGTTAAGAAATTTAAAAAAGGACGAAGGTGGAGGAGAATTTAGAATATTAGAAAATGGAAAGTTTTTTGATAAAGTAGGAGTTAACTTTTCAGAGGTATATGGTAAGTTTTCAAAAGAATTTAGAAAAAATATTCCTGGAACAAATGCAAGTGGAAAATTCTGGGCTTCAGGAATTTCAGTTGTAATGCACATGAAAAATCCGCACATTCCAGCTATGCATTTCAATACAAGATATATTTACACGGGTCATGGATGGTTTGGAGGTGGAATGGATGTAACTCCCTGCTTAAGTGATTTAAAAACAGAAAAATGGTTTCACAATGAATTAAAAAAAATGTGTAGAATGCATAATAAAAATTATTACAAAAAATATAAAAAATGGTGTGATAAATACTTTTTTCTACCTCACAGGAATGAAGCTAGAGGTATAGGAGGAATTTTTTTTGATTATAAAAAAGGTAATTTTCAAAATGACTTTAATTTTGTCAGAGATGTTGGATTAACTTTTCAAAAAACTTTTTTAGAGATTATATCAAGAAAAAAGAAAATTAAGTGGACAGCTAAACAAAAGGAAATTCAATACTTTAAAAGAGGAAGATATGTTGAATTTAACCTACTCTATGATAGAGGAACAAAGTTTGGGTTAAAGACAGGAGGTAATGTGGAAGGAATTTTAATGTCATTACCACCAACTGCAAAGTGGAGATAAAATGGAGAAAGAACCTTTAACAGTGGAGGGATTCGATAAGTTAAAAAAAGAGTTAAAGATCTTAAAAGAAAAAAAAAGACCTGAAATCGTGTCCGCAATATCAGAAGCTAGATCTCACGGTGACCTCAAGGAAAATGCAGAGTATCACGCAGCAAAAGAGCAACAGTCACTAAATGAAGGTAGAATACAGGAAGTAGAAAATATTATTGCGCGAGCAAATGTTATAGATATCACAAAAATTAACAACGATGGAAAAGTTATATTTGGATCAACAGTTTTCCTTGGAAATTTAGATACTGAAGAAAAAATTAGTTATAAAATAGTTGGTAAAGATGAAGCTGATTTAAAAGAAAAACTAATTTACTTCCAATCGCCTATTGGAAAAGGCTTAATTGGTAAATTAAAAGGTGACTTAGTTGAAATTATAACACCCTCAGGGCCAAAAAACTTTGAAATAATTGATGTAAAGTATATCTAATTTTTTAAAACTTTCTCTATATCAATTTTGTTAATTTTAAATTCATTGTTTATCCAAATATTTTCTAAAATCTTGAGCTTCTCTCCTAGAGCTTTTCCCTCTTTTAAATTAAAATGTTCCATTAAATAATTAGCTTTAATTGGAAATATCGGTTTAGATTTATTTGAGAATTTATCCTTTAATTCAATTAAACCTTTGTTTATTTTTTGAGAAATAAAAATTTTAAAATCTATCAAATCGATTATTGATGAGGAATTGGTGTAATAATGGATTTTATTTAAATTTTTTTCAGAAAAATAATTTTTTTTAAACATTTGTTTATAGTTTTCTTTTAAAAAATTAATTTTTTTTTTGTCATCATTTGATATTTTATACTTAAACATGAAATATTGTACATTATCTGTTTCATCTATTAATGCTGCTGAAATAAGAAAGATAAAATTTTTTTTAAGTAAATATTTAAGAGTACTATCATTTAATTTACTAAATAGATGTAGGTTTTTCAACTCTGGAAATATTAAATTAAACAGCTCCATTATAAACTTATCATTTACCATTTTTAAAATTTCTCCTGTCATAAAAATTTTTTTTAATTCATCTAACAATCTTTCTTTAGATAAATTTTTAATACCTGAGATATTTTGCCTAATAACTTTTTTTATTTTTTCATCATGAGGATTTTTACTGTATTTTAGATAAAATCTGATATATCTCAATATTCTTAAGTAATCTTCCGATATTCTTTTACCAGCATCTCCAATAAAAACTATTTTTCCATTAGTTAAATCTGATTTACCGTTATAAGGATCAAATAGGTTTCCGTCTAAATCGGAATATATGCAATTAATAGAAAAATCTCTACGTGATGCATCATCCTTCCAACTATCTGTGAATTGTACCTTTGCATGTCTCCCGTCGGTAGATATATCCTTTCTTAATGATGTTATCTCATATTGTCTGTCTTCATAAATAGCTGTTATTGTGCCATGTGAAATTCCTGTATCAAAAAATTTTATTTTTTTATTCTCTAAAATTTTTTTAATACCATCGGGATTAATATTTGTTGCAAGGTCTATATCGTCTACTGTCTCATTGTTTAATATTTTTCTTAAACATCCTCCGACAAATCGAATTTCACTTTTTTCATTATAATTAGAAAATGCATTAAAGATCTTCAAAATTCCTTTGTTCTTAGATAATTTTATAAATTCATTTACAAGTAAAGACTTATTATGATTGCTTTTTAAAATTCTATTAAAAATATTTTTCATGTTTGGCTGGGGTGCTAGGATTCGAACCTAGGAATGGCGGTACCAAAAACCGCTGCCTTACCACTTGGCTACACCCCAATTTAAATTCACTATCTTACAAAAAAAACCTTATATAGTCTTAGATATAATACACCAACATTTATTATATTTTTTTTTTAAATATTTTGTCCCATATATTGCATCCTTTTTTCTTAAAAAATAACCAATTATTGTTGATCCTGATCCAGTCATTCTAGCAAATAAGATATTTGGTACTTCCTCCATATCTATTTTTATTTTAAGAAGAGATGGATAAAGTTTAAAAGCTGGTATTTCTAAATCATTTCTATATTTTTCAAAATTGTTCAATTTAAAACTTTTTCTTTCAAGAATTGGCTTAGAGAAATTTTTAAAATTATTATAAATTCTCTGAGTCTTACAACCGAAATTTGGTTTAAAAACAACTAAATGAAATTTAATACTTTGTTTTATATCAAATAATTTTTTTCCTCTAATTAATAATTTTGGACTTCTATTAATACCAAATATTACATCAGATCCAATTTGTTCACATATACTTTTAACTCGATTTTTACTTAAATTAAATTTGAATTTTTTATTTAAGTAATTCAAAATATATGCAGCATTCATTGAACCTCCTCCCATTCCTGATTTTAATGGGATATTTTTTGTAATAATTACTTGCAATTTTTTTCCTTTTAGCAAATTCATCTTATCAATTATATTCAATAATAATAAAACTGTATTTTTTTTAACTATACCTTTTGCAAATTGTCCTTTAAAAATTATTTGGTGTTTTTTAAATTTAGATATTTTTATATATATTTGGTCATATATATTACAAAACATAACAACCGACTCTATTTCATGTACTTTAGAATTTAATTTTTTTAATACACCTAAATGTAAATTAATTTTGCCGTAAGATTTAATCATAATATAAAATTAAAATTTTTTCTTTCCTTTTAAAATTTTTTCTTTAATTTTATCCTTATCTATTTCCACTGAATCACTATTTTTTAGAACACTTTTCCATAAATATTTTGCTTGAATTTTTCTGTTAAGCATCCAAAGAGTATCTGCATAATGATCCGTAATTACAGAGTCATTAGGTTTAATTTGTAAGGCTAAATTTAAATATTCCTCTGCTTTTTTATATTCTCCAATTAGAAAATATCCCCAACCTAATGAGTCTGCAATGTAAGGATCATTTTTTTTCAAACTATGGGCTTTTATTAACATTTCCATTGCCAAATCTACTTGATAATTTCTTTCAAGCCAACTGTAGGCTAAATAATTCAATACATAAGGATCGTCATCTATTATTTCTATTGAATTAATTAAGTCAGCATCAGATCTCACATAATTTCCCATTCTCTCATAACTGCTTCCACGTCTGTAAAGAACATCAGCGTAGGATAAGTCGTTTTTTTTAGTATTTTTTAAAACTAAATCATAAAATTCTATTGATTTTTTATATTTTTTAAAATTTTTATAAATATTTGCAGTATCGAAATATATTTTTATATCTGGATTTTTATATTTTAAAACTTTCTTCTCTATAAATTGCAAAGATGCAGCTTCGTTTTGCTCTTTATAAATTATCTGTGCTAATTTTTTAGTTTTGAACCAATTATAAGATTGATCATCCTTATTAAATTTATTTAAGTAAAATTTTGCCCTATTATAATTGTTATTTACAAAATAATTTTCAGCTAACAGAGAATTATTATAAATAAATTTCGAATTAAGAAAACTTGATATTATTAAATAAAAATTTGAACTCTTATAATATTCTTGCGAGCTATATAAATTGGCTATGAGAAAAAAAAACTCAGATATCAAATCTGATTCATTGCTACACGAAAAAAGCTTTTCAAACTTAAAAAAATCTTTATTTTTAACCCATTTTTTTGACTGTGATATTAACAAATTGCTATTTAATGTATTTATTTCATTGGATAGCTTAGTCACTGTGTTTAAATCATTGTTCTCGATTAACCTTTGGAAGTAGAAAAATAAATATCTCGAATAATCTATTTCTTCACTCTCAATTAATTTTTTAAAATATTTGATACTATCTTTGCTGTCTAAATAACAATTTTGAAAACTGTTTGTAACATGGTTTAATTTACCAAAATCACTTTTAGTTTTACTTATTTTTTTATTAATAAACAAATCCGTGTAAGCCAACAAAGTCTCGATAACAATATTTTCAAACGTATCTTTATTATTTGAATTATGTAATTTTTTTATATGAGCTCTAGCATTTTTAAAATTTCCTTTTTTGATTTCTTCAGTAAATAACAAAATTTTTGCCTCAAAAAAATCTTCATATTCCTCTTTTTTATTTTTTTTTATTTCATTAATAGCTTTTTCAACCTGGTTATTTTCGACAAGAGAAAGTGTGAAATTTCTTAAGAAATTTTTATGTCTTTTCAACAAATTTTTTGACGTGGTAAAATAATTTAATGCTTTATCGTTATCTTGATTGTTAATAGAAACAAGCGCTGAGAAATAATTAGATAAATACTTCTGGTTGAAATTATTTTTATAATTATCCTTAGATTGTAAGCTTGATTGATGTAATATTAGAACTAATAATATTAAAAATTTTTTAAACATTATGTAATCTATGATAAAAGATCTCAAATATCAAAATGACATAATGGAAATGTTTGATGTAGAATATATCTACGAAAACAATCCAATAAAGAGACTAAATCCTAAACTTACACTAGAAGATAAGAAGGCAGAATTAGAAGATTTAAAAATAAGTATTTTAAACATCGATAATTGTGATCTAAAAGCAAATGCTAAAAATTTAGTCTTTGGTGATGGAGACGAGAATAGTAAAATTATGATTGTAGGGGAAGGTCCCGGTCAAAAAGAGGACGCTGTTGGTAAGCCGTTCGTAGGTGATGCTGGATTGCTTTTAACTAAAATGTTAAATGCCATAAATTTAAATAGAGAAGATATCTATATAACTAATGTAGTAAATTACAGACCACCTGGGAATAGAAAACCTGATAAAGAAGAGATTATAAGATATAGTAAATTTTTAATGAAACATATATCAATAGTAAATCCTAAAATTTTAATTTTAATGGGAAGTACTGCTATGGAGGCTTTACTTGGACCAAAATTAAAAATTACCGAAGAAAGAGGAAAATGGAAAGAAATTATAATTAATAATAAAAAAATTAAAGCTATTGTAACTTTTCATCCTGCTTACTTATTGAGACAACCCGAGAAAAAGAAATATTCTTGGGAAGATTTAAAACTGATTAAAGAAAGTATTAATAAAATTAGGTAAATTTTATGGAAAATATAATTGCAGGTGTGGATGAAGTGGGACGTGGAAGTTTGATTGGTCCAGTTTATGCTGCGGCGGTAGTTCTTAAAAATAATATAAATAAAAATAAATTAAAAGACTCCAAAAAACTTAGTAAAAATAAAAGAGAACATTTAGAGAAATATATAAAAAAAAATTCTATATGGTCGCTCGGCTCTGCATCATTAAAAGAGATAGAGAGACTGAATATCCTTAATGCAAGCTTATTAGCAATGAAAAGAGCTATCAAAAATTTAAAAAAAAAACCAAAATTAATAGTTGTAGACGGAAATAAATCCCCAAATATAAAAAACTACAATATAAAATTTTTGATTAAAGGAGACGAAAAAATGCCAGAAATCTCAGCAGCGTCTATAATCGCAAAAGTTTCAAGAGATCGATATATTGATAAACTATCAAAAGAATTTTCTAAATATTCATGGCAGAAAAATGCAGGATATGGAACCAGCCAGCATATTCGTGCTATAAAAAAATTTGGTATAACTAAACATCACCGTAAAACCTTTAAGCCAATACACAATATATTGAGTCTAAAGCAATAATAAGCACTAATTTAATATAAATTGTTCAATCTGAAGTTGACGTGGAGTCTTGGCTAGAGTCTAATTTATTTTTTAAAAATAAAATTATGATCTCAAAGTTATATAATTTAATAAATGGTAATAGCCTGGAAGAACTAAAAAAATTTCCAGATAAAAGTTTCGATTTAGTTTTTGCTGATCCACCATACAATATGCAACTTGGGAAGAACTTGAAAAGACCAGATGATAGTAAAGTTAATGGTGTTAATGATGCTTGGGATAAATTTGGGAATTTTCTAGAGTACGACAAGTTTTGTTTATTATGGTTAACTGAATGCAAAAGAGTATTAAAAGATGATGGTTGTATTTGGGTAATAGGATCCTATCACAATATATTTAGATTAGGGTATAATATTCAAAATTTAGGATTTTGGATCCTTAATGATATTATTTGGCGAAAAAATAATCCTATGCCAAATTTTAGAGGAACAAGATTTACCAATGCACATGAAACTCTAATATGGGCTTCAAAAAATAAAAAATCTAAATATATATTTAATTATCAATCACTAAAATGTTTTAATGACGATTTGCAAATGAGATCCGACTGGTTTTTACCAATATGTAATGGCAAAGAAAGATTAAAAAAAAATGGAAAAAAAATTCACTCCACTCAAAAACCTGAGGCCTTACTTCACAGAATAATATTGGCTACAACAAATAAAAACGATACAATTTTAGATCCTTTTTTAGGTACAGGAACTACTGCAGTTGTTGCAAAAAAACTAGGAAGAAAATTTATAGGTATTGAAAAGGATAAAAAATATTTTAGATATGCCTGTCAAAGAATAAATAGAACTAAAACTATAGATATCGACAGTTTGGACACAATTAAAAATAATAAGTCTAAGCCTAGGATACCATTTGGATACTTGGTAGAATCGGGTATTTTAAAACCAGGTTCAAGTTTATTTGACTCAAAGAAAAAAATAAATGCAAAAATAATGGTCGACGGTAGTATAAAATATAAAGATAATGAGGGCTCTATTCATAAAGTTGCAGCTAAAATTATGGGTGCGGAAAGCTTTAATGGTTGGACTTATTGGCACTGTAACGTGGGTGGATCTGATGTTTTGATAGATAATATCAGGCAAAAATTTATTAATAAAAATTATTTGTAAATTTTACCTACATAATTTGTAAGAAATTTTTTATTTTTAGTTAAATAAGCTAATCCAATATTTCTGGCAAAAGCTAAAATAGGATTTGAAACTTGGAATGCAAAATTATTAAAATTTGATCTTAGTTTTATTTGGTTGACCCTAGCTCTCCTTTTTTTATAGTAATCATTTTGTAATCCCTCTAAATTTTCAAAAATTTCGAAAGCAGACTCTATTGATTGTGAAGCCCCTTGTGCAAAGGATGGTGAAAATGCGAATAAAGCATCACCAGCAATAAATATATTTTTGTTCTTTGGAATGTCAAAACTATCACTAACAAATACAGGGTATAATGACATGTTTTCAAATTTATTTTCAAAATCAAAAGAACTTGTGGATTTAATCTTTTCAAATAATTGATTAATAATTACACCCTGTTCAGATTTTTGAATTTTGTCTAAATTTTTACACTTTATTATAGATATAAAATTATATTCATTGCTCTGATTAATTGGATATGTAACAAAGTGGAAATTAGAGCCTAGATATACAGCGATATTTTCGTTTTCTAAATTTTTCAAGTTACCTCTAAGTGCAACAGAGTTGTTAAATTTTACATTTTTTGGCTTGTTTATTACTAGATTTTTACTTTTAGAAAATACTCCATCACATATAGCTAAATAATTTACTTCCTCAGTTAATTTACCTTTGATTTTAACTTTAATTGAGTCGGTAGACTCTATGTCTTCAATTTCTGAGCTAAACAAAATATTTTCTTTAGGAATGTCTTTAAGCAAAAAGTTTAATAACAGCGATCTTTTTAGTGTAGTATAATAATTATAACCCTCATTGTATTTTGATATATCTATTTGTGAAATTAATTTAGAATTTTTTGCTTCATAAAAATTTATGCTTCTTGGATAAAATATGTCATGCACAGCTATTTCTTTAAAACCAATTTTATTTAAAAGCTTTATTCCATTGACCGAAATTTGTATTCCATAACCATCATATAAATCTAAATTAGAACGTTTTTCTAGAATTTTATATTTATATTTTCCATGCTTCTGCAAAAGATTGGCTAGATAAAGACCAGAGATACCTGCACCAACAATTAATATTTTTTTCATTATTGTCTCACAGCTAAATTATAAATCTTTTTGGTAAAGGATGGCAAAACAACTTTATCTAATTTTTTAATACTAAGTATTAACCCCCTTTTTTTTGGTATTCTATTATTTTTATTTATTATTATATTCATATGTATATTAGATATTTTTATTTTAGTTTTTTTTTTTAGTGAAGTATTAAATTTTTGTTTATTAATTTCATTCATCGGGAAAATTAAAAAATCTTTTAGAAAATTAAATTGCTTATTTTTAATTAGCATTAGTTTGTTATTATTAATATGGATATCAGCTTCAAAAAATTTAATTTTATTTGTTTTAAGTTTTTTATTTATTTCAAAATCATTATATTTAAATGAAAAACAATTTTTTTGTATGGGGCAAAAATTACATAGAGGCTCTTTAGGTTTACATACTAAAGCCCCCAGTTCCATTAAAGCTTGAACATAATCTCTTTGACGATAGGAATACTTAAAATATTTAATCTTACTTATTAGTTTTTCTTTTGAAAATTCATTTTGTTTTTTTAAGTACAATACTCTTTTAAGTAATCTCTCTATATTTGCATCTATTGGAATAATTTTTTCGTCAAATTCTAAAGCCAAAATTGCTTTCGAAGTGTAATCTCCAATACCAGGCAGGCTTTTTAACTCATCTATTCTTTTTGGAAGTTTATTTTTATATTTATTAACTATAATCTGAGCTGTTTTTTTTAAATTTCTTGCCCTAGTGTAATATCCAAGACCTTCCCATAATTTTAAAAGCTTTTTATTTTTAACTTTAGACAAAATCTCAAAGTTGGGTATTTGATCAACAAATTTAACAAAGAAAGGTATTACAGTCTTTACTTGAGTTTGCTGAAGCATTATTTCACTCACTAAAGTAAAATATTGTGATTGTTGTTTGGATTTTGGTTTTCTCCACGGAAGATCCCGTTTATTATTATCATACCATTGTAAAATTTTATTTGATATGCTTTCATTATTCATAAAAATTAAATTAATAGTATGCAGAGAAATAAGTCTATTCAAGGTCTAAGATTATTTAAAGAGAGTTTACCCACAAAAATAAAAAAAATTATAACAAAAAAAGGTGATATTTATTCTAGAACTTTAGATAACTGGAAGTATATGGTGGGTGATGATCTTTTTAAAGTTTGTTTTCCAAAGTCTTACAGAAAATCTAATATTAAAGGTAAAGTTTTAAATATTATGGTTAAACATGGATGTGAAGTTGATTTAGAATATTCCAAACAAGAAATAATAAACAAAATTAATTATTATTTTGGTTATGAGGTTGTCGAAAATGTATATATTAGAACTTTCGAGGACAATATAAAAGACAAAATTATTAGTAAAAATAAAAGTGTGACAAAAAGCAAATTTTCAAGAAAGATATCCAATATTAAAAATAGTAAACTAAAATCGTCTCTAAAAAATTTTGAAAAAGTTTTTAAAATAAAATGAAAAAAATATTCTATATAATATTGTTTTACGCCTGCTTTTTTGGAAACACTTCTTACACAAAAGATATTCTCCCAATAACTGATGGAAGTATTAATGCAAAAATTAAGATTATAGTTTATGAGTCTATGACATGTGGACATTGTGGTGACTTTCATAAAGATGTTTACCCTGATTTAAAAAAGGAATTTATAGATACAGGACTAGCTAATATAGAATTTAGGAATTTCCCTCTAGATCTTGCTGCTTTAAATGCATCCAAAATTGCTCATTGCCAAAACGATGGTGATTCTAAAATACTTCATTTTTTATTTAATAATCAAAAAAATTGGATCATAGGAAATAACATATTAGAAATAAATAATAGTCTCAAAAATTTGCTACAAAAAGAAAATATTACTCTAAATTTTGAGAAATGTTTAAGCGACAAAGAGATAGAGGATTTTATTCTTGAAGAACGAATCAGTGGACATAAAAAATTCGATATAAAGTCAACCCCTACTCTAATTATTAATGATAAAAAGTTTGAAAAAACTCTAAACTTCAAAAATTTAAAAAAAATTCTAAAAAAAATGATATAAATCTTTAAATGGAATTTAAAAAAATCCAATTAAATGGTTTTAAATCTTTTGCTGATAAAACTAACTTCTTAATAGAAGAAGGACTTACAGGAATAGTTGGTCCCAACGGTTGCGGAAAATCTAATATAGTTGAGTCTTTAAGGTGGTGTATGGGTGAGACATCTGCAAAAAGTATGAGGGGATCAGGTATGGAGGATGTGATTTTTTCTGGTACCTCAAATAAACCTTCCAAAAATGTTGCTGAAGTTTTAATAAATTTAACAAATGAGACGGGCAGTGGACCACATCAATTTAAAAATTTTGAAAATATTGAAATAAAAAGAAAAATTGAGAAAGATAAAGGCTCAAAATTTTACATAAATGATAAAGAGGTGAGAGCAAAAGATGCTCAAATGTTTTTTGCAGATTTGTCTACTGGAGCTCATTCACCCTCGTTAATTAGCCAGGGCAGGATAGGAGCATTAGTGACAGCGAAACCTGCTGACAGGAGAGCTATATTGGAAGAAGCAGCTGGCATTGCTGGATTACATGTACGAAGACATGAAGCAGAGCTTAGATTAAACGCTGCAGAAAATAATCTTAAAAGAGCAGATGAGCTAAGAAGACAGCAAGAGAAACAGTTATTTAATTTGCAAAAACAAGCAGAGGAAGCTCAAAAATATAAATCTGTTTCTGAAGAAATTAAAAAAATTGAAGCTGGCTTGTATTTTTTGAAATTAAGAGAAATAGATAAGGAAATTAAATTAGAAAATGAAATAAATCAAGATGCAGAAAAAGAAGTAGAGAAATTCACAAATGAGTTGAATCAATTAGAAAAAAAAATTATCGAAACTACAGAGAGGCTAAGTCCCAAAAGAGATAAAAATATTGAAAACTTGTCAAAGATTCAAAGACTTAATTTAGAATTGAAAAGCATCGACGAAGAAAATGAACGAGTAAGAAAAGAGTTAGAAAATATTAAAGGATCTTTAAGTATAATTGATGAGGATAAAGACAGAGAAAAAAGTATTGTTATTGACGCAAATTCAAATTTAAAAAGACTGAAAGAGGAAAAAGATGAATTAATAATTGTGGACTCACAATATTATGAAACTGAAAAAAGTTCAAACACAGACTTAACAGTCACAAAACAGAAATTACAAACCGAAATAGATAAAATTAAAGAGTTAATATTATCTGGTAATAATGATGAAGCAATTTTATTCCTAGATAAATTCAAAGAAATTATAGAAGATTATGCTAATAGCTTTAGTAAAAACCAGAATATTAAAAAAGAGTCTATTAAAAGGACAAGTAGGGTTAAAAGCATAATAAGCGAAATTGAAAGTTGGCAAAATCTCCTATCTAAATCAAATAAGATGTTTAAGGATCTTGAAGAAAGAAAAAATAAATTTAAATTGAAACTTAACGAATTGGATAGTCAACCTCAAACGCAAGCAGAAAAAAAAGGACAAATATCAGAAAATCTTAAAAATTCAGAAATTGAAAAAAAGGAAAATGAAAATCTTATTGAATCAATGGAATTAGAAATTTCTAGTTTGAGAGATGATATGAAATTAAAAAAAGAAAATTCGATACAAATTAGAGAAAGAAAAGCAAGTTCTGGTGCGACCGTAGAGGGTTTGAATAAAAGAAGACAAGACTTGGTAGATAGGATTCAAATTGAATTGAATATTAAAGAGGATGATCTTATTAATTTTTCGAATTTAGAAATTAAAAATGAGTTTCCTGATCCTCTAACTCAAGAAGAGCTCTTGGATGAAAAAAAGAGACAGAGAGATAAATTAGGTTCTGTAAATTTAAGAGCTGATGAAGAAACATCAAAATATAAGAATGAAATTAAAAAAATGGAAGATGATAGAAAAGATTTAGTCACAGCAATTATGAAGTTGAAGGAAAGTATTAGCGAATTAAATCAAAAAGGTAGGGAAAGATTGTTAGATGCATTTGAAAAGGTGAACAGAAAATTTAACGATGTATATACAAAATTATTTAATGGAGGTAATGCAAAACTCGAATTAGTAGACTCCGACGACCCGCTGGATGCAGGATTAGAAATGTTAGTGAGTCCTCCAGGAAAAAGATTGCAATCTATTACTTTGTTGTCTGGTGGAGAACAAGCTTTAACTGCCCTATCACTTATTTTTGCTGTTTTTTTAACCAACCCCTCTCCTATATGTGTTCTGGATGAAGTAGATGCCCCTCTAGATGATGCTAACGTCACAAGATTTTGTAACTTGCTTGATGAATTGACAAAAATAACATCCACAAGGTTTATTATCGTTACTCACCATGCTTTAACCATGTCAAAAATGGACAGATTATATGGAGTTACAATGCCAGAGAAGGGAATTAGTCAACTTGTTGCTGTCGACTTACAAAAGGCAGAGAGTATGGTGGCATAAAATGCCTGATGATAAGTTTAAAACTCGCCTAGAGATTGCAAAAAATAAAGCTAAAAGTAAATTAACTAAGTCAAAATTACAGCCGAAATCTAATATTGGACAGGCATTTAAGATGAGTACTGAACTTGTATCTGCCGTAGTTGTTGGGACAATTATTGGGTTTATTTTAGATAAATGGTTTGGTACTAAACCTTGGTTA